>Ga0172371_10004042_pt1 | contig 22412 bp, 21 predicted proteins | sample Lak12m_FD_114543 | JGI IMG/M metagenome (GOLD analysis project Ga0172371, IMG submission 114543) | Freshwater microbial communities from Kabuno Bay, South-Kivu, Congo - kab_022012_12m | ecosystem: Environmental > Aquatic > Freshwater > Lake | place: Democratic Republic of the Congo: South-Kivu...
ACGGGTCCTGCCGCCGAGCAGCCCCAGCGTTCTCGCTCCTCACCCACCTTCGGGGGGTCCCATCCGCTTCGAACGCTGGGGCGCCCGCTCGGCGTCACCCGCGATTTAAGCGTTCGTCCGATTCTTCGCTCGCTTGATGATTTTTAAGGAAATTAGCTGAATCTCCTCCTATCAAAGCTTCTCTAAATGATTGTCTTATAATCAGTTTGGGCGAAGGGGATGGGAGTGAGCGGACAGGAGGAGATCCCGCCGCCGTGTTTCGATTATTTCGAATACCCCCGTTCTGGGAACGGCGAGTGGAAGCGTTCTGGAATTGACAAAATATTTCTTAACCGGGGCGAGGACCGATGGCCGGCAAAACCCGTCTGAGCGGCGAGCGGGCAGGGATCCGCGCAGCGGAGAGCGAGCCGCGAAGCCGAGCAGCAGGCTCCCTCGCCGGGCCTGAGCGCTGCGCGGTTTTGCGGCCATCGGTCCGAGCCCGCTTTGACTATAGGGGAGGAAACCTCTATAATGCTCGCATGTTCAAGGACTTAGAAGCCTTTCTCACTCCCGGAAGCGAGGAAGAGCGCCTGGCGCGAGAGGTCGATTTTTCGAGGATCCCGCGGCACGTGGCCATCATCATGGACGGCAACGGCCGGTGGGCCAAAAGCCGCAATCTGCCCCGGGTCGAGGGCCACAAAGCGGGGTCCAAGTCCGTCCGCGAGGCCGTCGAAACGAGCGCCAGGCTCGGGATCCAGGTCCTGCCCCTTTACGCATTTTCCAAGGAGAACTGGAAGCGCCCGAAAAGTGAGGTTTCGACCCTCTTCCGGCTCCTCTCGGAATACCTGAAAAAAGAGCAAAATCTCCTTCTCGACAATCACCTCCGCTTGCGGGTCATCGGCCAGAGGGAGGGCCTTCCGGCCCTGGCCCGGCGCGAGCTCGAGCGCGTCGAAGCCCTCACCCGCCGCAACCAGAGGATGCAAGTCTGCCTGGCCTTGAACTACGGGGGCCGGGCCGAGATCGTCGATTCCGTCAAAAAGATGCTCGCCGACAAGAGCTTGAAGGCCGAGGACCTGACCGAGGAAACGTTCTCGCGCTATCTCTATACGGCCGGATTGCCGGATCCGGACCTCCTTATACGAACCAGCGGAGAATACCGCATATCCAATTTCCTGCTCTGGCAGATCGCCTATGCCGAGATCTGGATCACCCCGGATTACTGGCCGGATTTCCGGAAGAGGCACCTTCTCCGGGCGATCGTCGATTATCAGAAGCGGGAGCGTCGGTTCGGGGATATCCTGGCCCTGACATGAGCCTCCGCCAAAGATTCCCCACGGCCATGATTCTCCTGGCCGTGCTCTTCGCCGTCGTCCAATGGGCGCCGCCGGTCGTCTTTTTCGGCGTTCTCCAGCTTCTCATCCTCGTCTCCCTGGCCGAATTCTACGGCCTGGCCAAAAGGCGCAACCTTCATCCCCGGTGGGCGGCCGGCCTCCCCCTGGCCCTCCTCATCGGAGCGGCGTTCTATGTCCGCACCTTGCCCTTGGGCCTGGTCCTGTTCGGCGTTTTCTTCCTGTCCGGGCTTTTTTTCCTGATCGAGGCTTCGTCGGTCGACAGAGTCGTCGCTTTTCCCGCGGCGGTCGCCTTGACGGTTTTCGGCGTTCTCTATATCAGCTTCACCCTCAACCACCTCTATTGGGTCCAGGTGGACCGCGGGCCTTTCTATCTCTACTTTTTCTTTGCCGTGATCTTTCTCGGCGACTCGGGGGCGTATCTCTTCGGGAAGCTCCTGGGCCGCCATAAAATGACCCCCTTGGCGAGCCCGAACAAGACTTGGGAGGGGAGCCTAGGAGGGCTTTTCTTTGCCGTCCTCGGCGCTCTCGCCGCCCGGACGCTCCTCCTCAAGGAGGTTGGCCTGGCGGATGCGGCGGTCTGCGGATTGTGCCTTCACGCCGTGGCCCAGGTCAGCGACCCGGTCGAATCGCTCTTCAAGCGGGCGGCCGGCGTCAAGGACTCCTCGGCCTTATTGCCCGGCCACGGCGGCTTTCTGGACCGGATCGACAGCTTGCTCTTCGCCGCCCCGTTCTTCTATTATTTCATCCTCTATTTCTGGGATTGAAGGACATGATCAAGGTCGCGATTCTCGGCTCCACGGGCACGATCGGCCGGAACACCCTCGATGTCGTCCGCCGCCATCCCGGCCGCTTCCGCGTGACGGCGCTCGCCGCCGGGGCGAACCTGCGGTTGCTCGAAGAGCAGGCGGCCGAATTCGGCCCCCGTCTCGTCTCTCTCGACAAGAAAGAGGACGCGGAACGCTTGCGTTCCAGGACGCGGGCGGACCGGATCCGGGTCGTCTTCGGGCCGGAAGGCGCCGAGGCCGTCGGCCGCGACCGGGCGAGCGACGTCGTCATGTCCGCCATCACGGGCGTCAACGGCCTCCGGCCGACGCTGGCCGCGGTCCGCGCCGGGAAGAAAGTGGCCTTGGCCAACAAGGAGTCGATGGTCGTGGCCGGGCCTCTTTTGAAGAAGGAAGCCCTCGCGTCCGGGGCCGCGATCATCCCGGTCGATTCCGAACATAGCGGCGTGTTCCAGTGCTTGGCCGGCCGGGCCCCGCGCCACGTGAAAAAAGTGATTTTGACGGCGTCCGGAGGTCCCTTTTACCGGACTCCCTTGTCCGAGCTCCGGACGAAGACGGTCGAAGACGCCCTGGCCCATCCCCGCTGGAAAATGGGGAAGAAAGTGACCGTGGATTCGGCCACCTTGATGAACAAGGGCCTGGAGCTCATCGAAGCGCGCTGGCTGTTTGACCTCAGGCCCGACCAGCTCGACGTGCTCATCCACCCCCAGAGCATCGTCCATGCGCTCGTCGAGTTGCGGGACGGGTCGGTCCTGGCCCAGCTGGGCCCGACGGACATGCGGCTTCCCATCCAGTACGCGCTGACCTATCCTGACCGGGCGGAGGCGCCGCTTCCGCCTCTCGACCTGGGCCGGGTCGGCCGCCTCGAGTTTTTTCCGGTCGACCTCAAGCGGTTTCCCTTGATCGGCCTGGCCCTGGACGCCTTGAGGGAGGGGGGAAGCGCGGCCGTCGCCCTGAACGCGGCCAACGAGGCGGCGGTCGAAGCGTTCCTCGAGCGGCGCATCGGCTTCACCGCGATCCGCTCCGTCGTCCGGAAAGCGATGGACGGACACAACAACGGCCCCGTCCGGGGGCTCGACGATATTCTCGCCGTCGACGGAGAGACGCGGCGGCGGACGGCGCAAATCATTCGACAAAGGCAGTGACCATGGGTGTATGGATCGGCACGATTCTCGCTTTTCTTCTCGTCTTCGGCATCCTCGTCTTCGTCCATGAGTTCGGCCATTTCTTCATGGCCAAGCTGGTCGGCGTGCGCGTGGAAGTCTTCTCCTTCGGCATGGGAAAACGGCTGTTCGGCCGCCGGAAAGGGCACACGGATTACCGCATCAGCCTCGTTCCCGTCGGGGGTTACGTCAAATTCCTCGGCGAGGAGGCGTTCGAAAAGGGCGCCGTTCTCGAGCCCGACAACTACATGGCCAAGAAACGGTGGGAGCGCTTCCTGATCCTGGTTATGGGCGCGGTGATGAACATCGTCCTGGCCATCCTTGCCTTCACCATCGTCAACATGGCCGGCGTCTCCGTCCCGCAATACCTGAACGAAAAGCCCGTCATCGGCTGGATCGACGAAGCTTCGCCCGCCGCCCGGAGCGACTTCCGGATCGACGACGAAATCGTGAGCATCAACCACAAGAACGTCGCGACGTGGAGCGACGTGGAGCTGGCCATCGGGACCCGGCCGGAGAAGCTCATCGTCATCGAGATCAACCGCGGAGGGACGGTCTTTCCCGTCCAGCTCATGACCGAGAAGGACAAGAAATACAGGTTCGACCTCGGCTACGCCGGGTTCTACGGCAAGATCCTGACCCAGGTTCAGACGGTCAGCGCGAATTCCCCCGCCGAAAAAAGCGGACTGAAGGCGGGCGACGAGATCCGGGCCATCAACGGCGAGCCCGTCTATTTTTACAAGTTCACCGGGATCATCGAGAAGAACGCGGAGAAAGAGCTCACCTTCGACGTCCTCCGCGCCGGACAGCCGTTGCAGCTCCAGATCACGCCGCGCCGCGAGGGCCAGGTCGGGAAAATCGGCGTCCTCCAGGTCATGAAATCCGTGGAGGTGAAATACGGCTTCTTCGGGGCCGTGAGCCAAAGCCTCAAGGACTGCTACGACATGTCGTCCGCCCTGCTCGACCTGATCAAGAAGCTGTTTACGGGCGAAGCGTCCGCGACCAAGAACCTGGGCGGCCCCATCGAGATCGCCAACATGTCCTTCTCCTTCTTCCGGCTGGGATTGGTCAAGCTCATCTGGTTCATGGGATTTCTGAGCCTCCAGCTCGGCATCATCAACCTCCTGCCCATCCCGGTCCTGCCCCTCGACGGAACGCAGATCTTCATCCTGGGGCTGGAAGGCCTCCGCCGCCGCGACCTGAGCTCCAAGCTGAAACAGGTCTGGACCCAGGTCATGTTCTCCGTCTTCATGGTGCTTTTCGTCTTTCTGATCATGAACGACGTGGTCAGGCGCCTTCCGCACGGCTGGAAGAGCCTGCTGCCTTTCTAAGATGTCCCAGCCTACGATAACCCTACCGCGGCGCAGCACGCGCCGGATTTCGCTCGGCGGCGTGCCGGTCGGAGGCGGCGCGCCGATCTCCGTCCAGTCCATGACCAAGACGGACACGCGGAACGTCCGGGCCACGGTGGCCGAGATCCGGCGACTGGAGCGGGCGGGCTGCGAGATCGTCCGGCTCGCGGTGCCCGACCGGGAGGCGGTCGAGGCGATCCGTGAGATCCGCAAAAGGGTCCTCCTGCCCCTCGTCGCGGACATCCACTTCGACCACAGGCTGGCCCTGGCCTGCCTCGAGCTCGGTGTCGACGGATTGCGCCTCAATCCGGGCAACATCGGTTCGCGCGAAAAAGTCCGGGCCGTGGTCGCCGCGGCCAAGGACCGGGCGATCCCCATCCGCATCGGCGTCAATTCCGGGTCGCTCGAGAAGGACATCGAGAGAAAGCATGGAGGAGCGACCGCCGCGGCTATGGTCGAAAGCGCCCTCCGGCATATCCGGATTCTGGAGGAACTAGATTTCCGTCTGATCAAAGTCTCCCTCAAGGCATCCGACGTTCTGCGGACCGTGGAGGCGTACCGCCTCCTGGCCCAAAGCGTCGACTATCCCTTTCACGCCGGCATCACCGAAGCCGGAACCCTCCTGCCAGGGGCCGTCAAGTCGGCCGTCGGGCTGGCCCTCCTCATCCAGGAAGGCCTGGCCGACACGGTCCGCGTCTCCTTGACCGCGCCTCCCGAGGAAGAGGTCCGCGTCGCGTACTTGATCCTGGGCAGCCTCGGCCTTCGCCGCCGCGGCCCGAATATCGTCTCCTGTCCGACCTGCGGCCGGTGCGAGGTTGGCCTGAGGAAGATCGCGGCCGAGGTCGAAAAGCGGCTGTCCGGCTTTCCGGAGAGCCCGACCGTGGCCGTCATGGGCTGCATGGTCAACGGTCCGGGGGAAGCCAAGGAGGCGGACATCGGCGTAGCCTGCGGCCGGGGCGCCGGAGTCATTTTCAAGGGCGGCAAGCTCGTCCGCCGCGTCCCGGAAAGAAAAATCAGCGCGGCGCTGCTTAAGGAAGTCAACAAGCTGGCCGGCCGGAAAAAAGGAACGCGAGGAAAAACCGGAAAATGAACGATCCTCTCAAGAATAAGGCCCTATCGGCCAAATTAGCCAAGCTGGGAAAGATCCTCCGAGGCATGGGCAACGTCCTCATCGCTTATTCCGGGGGCGTGGACAGCACCCTCCTTCTGAAGACGGCGGCCGACGTCCTGGGCGCCGGTCGAGTCCTGGCCGTGATTGCCGGGTCGGAGACGTATCCGGGGAAGGAAATCCGCGAGGCGCGGGCGTTGGCCCGGAAGCTCCGGGTGAGGCACCGCTTCATCCACACTAACGAGATATTGAATCCCGACTTCGTTTCGAATCCACCGCTGCGCTGCTACTATTGCAAGGCGGAATTGTTCTCTACCCTGAAGCGGATCGCGGCCGAAGAGGGGATCGTCCATGTCCTCGACGGCCAGAACGCCGACGACGCGGGCGATTTCCGGCCGGGGGCCAAAGCCGGCCGCGAGCTCGGCGTCCGCTCGCCCCTGAAGGAAGTGAAGCTCGCGAAAGCCGAGATCCGGGCCCTCTCCCGGGCTTTCGGACTCCCGACGTGGAACAAGCCGTCGCTCGCCTGCCTGGCCTCGCGCTTTCCCTATCATACGAAGATCGACATCCGGAGCTTACGGCAGGTCGGCGGGGCCGAAGAGGACCTGAGAGCCTTGGGATTCGGCCAGCTCCGCGTCCGGCACCACGGCGACATCGCCCGCATCGAGATCACGCCCGGGGAATTCGACCGGATCATGAAACCGGCCGTCCGGACGAAGGCGGTTGCGGCCCTGAAAAAGAGGGGGTATCTCTACGTCACCCTCGACCTGGCCGGCTACCGGACGGGGAGCCTGAACGAGGGTTTGGGAAAGACGGCCCAAAAAAAGGGGAGATAACGGACCGTCCTTGATCCGCCATCTCCCCGAATAGACTCTTCAGGCTAGGAGATCAGCTGCCTCTTTCGCCGGTCTTGGCTTCCGTGATGATGGCGATGTTCTCGATGCCGGCTGCGCGGACCTTCTCGTAGACGTCGATCAGAGTCCCGTATTCCAGGTCTCCGTCAGCCCTCAGGTAGAGCTTCTTCTCCGTGACCGTCAGGAACGTCTCTTCGAGCAGCGACTGGAGCCGCTCAGGATCGGTGACCTTGTCCTGGTTGATATAGATGGTCCCGTCTTTCTTGACGTACATCGTCACTTCGACGTTTTCCGGCATTTTGACCGCGCTGATCGAGGTCGGCAGCTTGAGATCGACGCCCTTCTGGACGAGGGGCGTGACGACCATGAAGATGATGAGCAGCACGAGCAGGACGTCGCACAGCGGGACGACGTTCGGCTCGGATCTTACTTTTTCGTCGCCGCCGATGGAAATGCTCATGGTCCGACCCGCTTACGCTTTTTGGGCGCGGATGAAGAAGTCGACGACCTGCGACGAGGTGTTGGACATCTCGGCGTTGTAGACCTCGACCTTGCTGTTCAGGAAGTTGTAGAACCACAGGGCGATGACGGCCACGGCGATCCCGAAGGCGGTCGTGATCAGGGCTTCGGCGATGCCCGAGGCCACGGCGCCGATGCCGCCCGAGCCGGTCAGGGCCATGCCGCGGAAGGCGTTGATGATGCCGGAGATGGTGCCGAACAGGCCGATGAAGGGGGAGGAGGTGGCGATCGTGGCCAGGATGCTCAGGCCCTTGCGCAGCTCCTGGTCGAAGATCGACGCGGCCCGGTCGCAGCCTCTCTGGGCGGTCGAAATCTGCTCTTCGAAACCGAGCTTGGATTCTTTGCCCTCGAGGAACTCGGTGATGCCGGCCTTCGTGACGCGGGCCAGGTGGCTTCCTTTGTTTTCGGGCTTGGACGAAAGCGTCAGGGCTTCCTTGATCTGGCCGCTTTTCAGGAGATCGGCCAGCTTGGGAGCGATGGCTTTGGATTTGTTCTTGGCGCGAGAGAAGGTCAAGAGCCTTTCGATGAACATGTACAGGGAGATGATGGAGAGCAGGATAAGGAGAATGGCGACGCCTTTAGCCAGACCGCTCATCGACTGCCACATGGTGATGAGATCAAATTGCATTGAAGGTACCTCCTTTTGATTATGCGAAAGCCATGACAGCTTTTACTTCAACGTAAAGCGGACCGTCACCGTGAAGATGACGCCGCGGGGCCGGCCGTTGATGATCATCGGCTCGTACACCCACTGCCGGACGGCGTCGATGGCCGCCTGGTCGAGGAGGGGGATCGAGCGGAGGACTTTGTAGCCCTGGACCCGGCCGTAGATGTCGGTCGTGGCCTCGATGATGACGATGCCCTCGACCCGCGCCTGGCGGGCGATCTCCGGATACAGGGGATCGACCTGCTTCAAGAGCTTGGGGGGCTTCACGTCGCCGACGGCCCGGACGGGGGCTTCCACTTCGCCGACGACGCCGCCCAGGACGCCGCCGACGACGCCGCCGAGCACGCCGCCGATGACGCCGCCCTCGACGCCGCCCTCGACGCCGCCCTCGATGCCGACGTCCGAGATCTGCTCTTCGGCGATCTGGTCGGGAATCTCGACCGGCGCGACGAGTTTGCCGGCCTCGAAGGACGACTGCGTTTGAACGGGCTTGATGCGCTTGGCCGTCGAGCTCGCGGCCTTCTTGGCCGGCGGCGGCGGCGGGGGAGGCGGCGGAGGAGGAGGCGCCAGGAAGGCGCTCGTGATTTCGATCGTGGGAATATTGCTGGTGGACAGAAGCGGGATCACGATGAGGACCGCCGCGAGAACGAGGTGAACGATGACGGCGATCGGAATCGCGAGGGCTTTTCGCTTCGCCGACTTTTCCGTGACGATGAAGGAATCCCGGAACATGTCCGGGACGCGACCGGCCGATTTCGGCGTCGGCGCGGCCGTGGATTTGGCTTGCGGCTTGGGTTGTTCAGCCATGTTTCACCTCATCCAGACAGAAATCAAATGAACGGCGTAGAGTATAAAATAAAATAAAATTTTTGACAAGTCTTTCTCAAAAGATTATTTTCGGAAGCCCTTCGTTTTGGGGAAGAGCTTATGGTAGATGAGGACCACGGGACAGGCCATGAAGATCGTCGAATAGATGCCTTCGATCGTGCCGACGAGCATGACGAAGGCGAAATCGTTGATGACCTTGCCGCCGAAGAGGAAGAGGGCCAGAACGGTCAGGAAGACCGTGCCCGCCGTGATCAGCGTCCGACCGAGGGTCTGGTTGAGGCTCAGGTTCATGAGGGTCTCGAGCGAGTCTTTCCGCCTGGCTTTCTGGTTTTCCCTGACCCGGTCGAAGATGACGATCGTGTCGTTGATCGAGTAGCCGACGATCGTCAGGAACGCGGCGATGATGGGCAGGTTGATCTCGCGGCTGGTGAAGGAAAAGATGCTCAGCGTGATGAGGACGTCCTGGGCTAGGGTGAAGATGGCGGCCAGGCCGTATTCGATCTTGAAGCGGAAGGCGATGTAGACGAGCATCCCGACGAGCGACCAGATGACGGCTAAAGTCGCTTTCCGGCGCAGCTCCGCGCCCGCCTGGGGACCGACCGTTTCCTTGCTGACGACGGTCATCTTACCGAGGTAGGTCTTGTCCTTGAGGAATGTGACGGCATCGCTCTTCACGCCGGCCTCGGCCAGTTCGCCGAAATCGGCGAAGTTGCCCTTTTCGGCCCGGAGCTTGATGATGGCTTCCGACACCGCGGCGGCTTCGGTGGGGTAGGGAGCCGCAAGGAGCGCCGTCAGCCCCTGGCCGTCGATGTTGTTCAGGTCGACGAGCCCGCGGGCCTTTTCGGCCGCGCCTTCTTCGCCCCTCAAAGCGGCAATGACCTGGTCGGCGAGCTTCTGGTGGGCTTCGAGCTCCTGTTGGGCGTCGGCCGCCTTGACGACCTGCATCGTCCGGATCTGGAATTCCCGCCCGTTCTTGCCCGCTTCCTGGATGGAGCTGTCGCCCTGGCCGATGTCCCGGAGGATCTGGCGGACGTCGGTGACGGCCATGGGCGTTTTATAGACGACGCGGATGAGGGTTCCGCCGCCGAAATCGACGCCCAGCTTCCAACCCTTGCCGAAGATCATGTTGGCCAGCCCGGCGAGGATGATCAGAGCCGTGAGGGCGAGGGCCTGATACTTGTATTTCAGGAAATTGATTCGGGGAGTTGTCTTGAAGATTTCGAGTGGCATGGTCAGATACTCAACTTTTTGGTGTTTTTCGTGTGAGTGGCGTCGAAGATCCAGTGCGAGACGAAGACGGCCGTGAAGAGGTTGGCCACGAGGCTGACGATCAGGGTCACGGCGAAGCCTTTAATCGGGCCCGTCCCGAACTGGAAGAGAAAGACGGCCGAGATGATCGTCGTCAAGTTCGAGTCGAAGATGGCCGTAAAGGCCCGGGAGAATCCGAGGGAGATCGAGTTCAGGACGCTCTTGCCGAGGGCCATCTCCTCGCGCATGCGCTCGAAGATCAGGACGTTGGCGTCGACCGACATGCCGATGCCGAGGATGATGCCGGCGATGCCGGGGAGGGTGAGGTTGGCCCGGAAGTAGGCCAGGCAGCCGAAGAGGATGACGATGTTCAGGAGCATGGCCGCGATGGCGTTGACCCCGGACAATTTATAATAGATGACCATGAAGGCCATGACCGAGAGGATGGCGATCAGGCCGGACAGGAAGCCGGCCCTGACCGAATCGGCGCCGAGCGAGGGGCCGATTGTCCGGTTCTCGAGGGTTTTGATCCCCGCCGGCAGGGCGCCGGAGCGGAGGATGAGGACGAGGTCGTCCGCTTCCTCGATCGTAAAATGCCCTTGAATGATGCCGCTGTCGGAGATCTGGGCGTTGATGTTCGGGGAGGATTGAACCTTTCTGTCCAGGATGATGGCCAGCGGCTTGTTGATGTTGGCGCCCGTCACTTGTTCGAACCGCCGCGCGCCGTCCGGCTTGAGCTGGAAGGCGACGGCCGGGGCGCCGTACTCGTCCTGGGAGCGGCGGACGAGGCTGAGGTCCTTGCCGGTGATGGCCGCCACCTTTTCGATGAGGTAGTAGCCTTCGGCCCGGCGCTTGGGGTCACCCTTGAGGACCTCCATGTCGTCGGGGACCTTGCCGCCGAAGTCCTTGAGGAGCGTGGCTTCGTCCGGGGCCGGCCCGCCCTTGACCAGCTTCCATTCGAGGATGGCCGCGGTCTTGATGATGTCCTGGATGCGCTCGGGGTTATCGACGCCCGGCAGCTCGACGATGAGGCGCTCGCTGCCGTAGCGCTGGATGATCGGCTCGGCGACGCCGAACTGGTCGACGCGGTTGCGGATCGTCTCGAGGGACTGGTCCACGGCCTGCTCCTTCATCGCGGTCAGGGCCAGGGGCTTGAGCGTGACCGTGGCCGACGTGCCGGCGAAGAAATAATCCCAGTCGCGGAGGTATTGATCGAGCTGGTCCTTGATCTTGCCTTCCTGGTCGGGGGTCGTTCCCTGGATCGTGAATTTTCCGGGAGCTTCCCGGGTCATGGTCGTGTAGGTGATGGAGTTCTTCTTGAAGAGGTCCTGGAGGCGGAGGATCTCCTGGTCGGTCTCCATGACGACGGCGTCGTCGGTCATGACCTGCATGACGAGGTGGATGCCGCCCTTGAGGTCCAGCCCCAGCTTAATCTTGTCCTTGATCGGCCAGGAGATGACGATGGCGCCGACCAGGATGACGATGGTCAAAAGGATTTTCCAGCGCAGTCCTTTTTTCATGGTGAGCCTTTCCCTGGAGAGAGTGCCGAACTATTCGGTCTTTTCAGGAGCCGTTTCGGAAGCGAGGATGATGCCGATGGCGCTCTTGGTGATGTCGATCTTGACGTTGGCCGCGACCTTGAGCTCGATGCGGTCCTTCTGCACGCCCATGACCGTGCCGTAGATGCCGCCGGTCGTGATGATGCGGCTTCCGGGCTTCAGGTTCTCCACCATCTCCATGTGCTTCTTCTGCTTCTTGCGCTGGGGCATGATGATGAGCAGATAGAAGATGACGAAGACGAGGATGAAGGGAACGAGGGCCGTCAGGAAGTTGCCCTGGGGTACGGCCTGCCGGCCGGGCTGGCCGCCCGCTTGCTGGGCGAGGGAGAGAAACGCGCCTAAAATCATGGTACTCCGTCCTTTAATTTATTCAAAATGCTTTCTTTGAGCGATTTGAACGAATTTAAATATATAGATTGCCGTATTTTACGAAAGTTGTCAAGATAAAAATAGAGATTGTGGATGGAATTGAGGACGGCCGAGCCGATCTCCTGGCGTTCGAAGAGATGGCGGAGGTAGGCCCGGGAAAAGGTGCGGCACGTGTAGCATCCGCAATCTTCGTCGGCCGGCCGCTCGTCTCCGGCGTATTTTTTGTTCTTGATGACGAGCGGGCCGCGGCTCGTGAACAGCATCCCGTTGCGGGCGTTGCGCGTGGGGAGGACGCAGTCGAACAGGTCCACGCCCCTTTCCACGGCCTCGAGGACGTCCTGGATATAGCCCATCCCCATGAGATAGCGCGGCTTGTCCTTGGGCAGCAAGCCGTCGCTCCGCTCGAGGATTTCGAAGAGCTGCGTTTTCGGTTCGCCGAGTCCGAGGCCGCCGACGGCATAGCCGTCGAAGTCCAGGGCGACGAGCTCTTCCGAGCTCTGCCCCCGCCTCTCCCACGTGACGCCGCCCTGGGTGATGGCCCACAGCTGCGCCCGGGAGTCCTTCGTCCGGAAGTGCTCCCGCGCTCTCTTCGCCCAGCGGCTCGTGGTCGCGACCGCGTCTTTCACCTTGTCGTCGGCCGCGGGGTAGGGGACGAAGGTGTCCAGGACCATGCAGATGTCCGAGCCCAGGCCGACCTGGATGTCCACGACGTCTTCCGGCGTCAGGAAATATTTCGTCCCGTCGAGGTGCGAGGCGAACGACACGCCGTCCCATTTGACCTTGGCCAGCGGGGACATGCTGTAGATCTGGAAGCCGCCGCTGTCGGTCAGGATCGGCTTCGGCCAGGATATGAATTTGTGGAGGCCGCCCAGGGCCCGGACCGCGTCGACGCCGGGCCTGAGAAACAAGTGGTAGGAATTCGCCAGCAGGAGTTGGGCGCCGAGCGTTTCGACGTCCTTGTGGGGGACGGCCTTGACCGCGCCCTGGCTCGCGACGGGGGCGAAGGCCGGGGTTTCGACCGGCCCGTGCGGCGTCTGGATGACTCCCGCCCGGGCCGAGGACGAGGGGTCGGAGGCGACCGTGACGAACGCCGCGCTCATGGAGCGAACCGGAAATAGATGACGTCGCCGTCCTGGACGATGTACTCCTTGCCTTCGAGGCGGATGCCCCCTTTGTCCTTGGCCGCGTGAAGCGAGCCGAGGGGGAGCAGAGCGTCATAGGGAATGACCTCGGCCCGGATGAATCCCTTTTCGATGTCCGTATGGATCGCGCCGGCGGCCTTGAGGGCCGAAGAATGGACTCGGACCGGCCAGGCCCGGACCTCGTCCTTCCCGACGGTGTAGAAGAAGATCGTCTCCATGAGGCCGAGCGCGGCCGGGAAAAAGCGGCCGGCCGTGGGCTCGCTCAGGCCGTATTCGGCCAGAAAGACGCGCTTGTCCTCGTCGCTTTCGACCTCGAGGATCTCCTCTTCGATCCTGCCGCAAAAAGCCAGGACCGCAGCGCCCCTCCCGGCAGGGGCGTGCTCCCGCTCCAGCTCGTGAAGCCGGCCCACGTCGCCTTCGCCGGCGTTGATCATGTGGAGGATCGGTTTCTGGCTCAGGAAGGCGAACGCTTTGACCAGCTTTTCATCGGCCTCGGTCCAGCCGAATTCGCGAAGCGGCCGGCCGCCCTCCAAGTGAGCGCGGAGGCGGACGAGGAGATCGCGCTCCTTCTCTCCCTCGGGAAGCTTGGCTTTCTTCAGGTCCTTTTCCAGGCGCTCGAGGCGGGCTTCGACCGAGATCTGGTCGGCCAGGAGGAGCTCCTCCTCCATGGTCCGGATGTCGTCGCGGGGCGAAACGACGGGCTTGGCGTGCGGGACCTGGGAATCGTGGAATTCCCGGACGACATGGACGAGGCCGTCGGCTTTCCGCAGGGCGTTGAGGAAGACGCTGTTCTTGACCTCGCCGTAAGAGATGCCGGCCAAGTCGATGAAATCGATGGTCGCGGCGGTCTTCTTTTTTTCGGGATACAGCCCGCCCAGCCCGTTCAGCCGGGCGTCGGGAAGGGGGCACATCCGTTCGTTCGGCTCCCTCCGGCCGTCCTCGTAGGCGGTCATCGCGACGCGGGCTCCGGTGAGGATATTAAATAAGGTGGTCTTGCCGGCCTTGGGATAGCCGAAGAGGGTGAAGTTCATGGCCCCAGTATACAGGAATCGGGCAGGCCGGTAAATTCACCGGCGTCGCGACCGGATGCGGCGCTCCGCCTCTCGTCCGCCGTCCCCGAGGCCGAGATCCCGCCTCAATCTCCTCAAGGTGCGCCAGACCGCTTCGACATCGTCCAGGCGACGGCGGGCGGAGGAATCCCGGCCGCGGCCGACGCGGATCGTGATGGCGTTACGGCCGAGAGCCCGGAAGACGTCCTCGTCCGTCCGGTCGTCGCCGATGAACATCATTCTCGATCTGCCGCCGGATACCCATCGCGACATCTTTAAAACGCCCTTCCCTTTGTTCCAATCCACGTTCGGTCGTATCTCGAGGACCTTTTTTCCTTCCGTGACGAGGAACGGCCGGCGGCTTTTCGCGGCGCTTTCGGCTACGATTTTCCGGACGATCGGATACAGCGCCGGATCCGTTCGACGGAGGTGGATGCTCCCCGTCACCCCTTTGTTCTCCACCTGAATGCGCGGGAAGCGCTTCGTCCTCTTCTCGATCCGCGACAGCAGGGCTTTGAGAGCGTCCCGCCGGGTTTTCGCTTGCGGATGCGTCCAGGATCTTCGGCCCCAAACGAGCTCCAGGCCGTGGTTACCGATGAATCCGATGTTGTCGAGGGGAACAAGGCCCCGGATGTCGGCCGCGGACCGCCCCGTGACGATGCAGACGAACGCTTTTTCGCTCAGTCGCGCCAGGATGCTTTTCCGGGAAGGCGGCAAGACGGCCTTATGCGGAATTTTCCTGATGGGGACGAGCGTCCCGTCATAATCCAGGAAGAGGAGCAGACGCTTTCCGGCCTCGGCGCGCGGACGGCGGGCATTCATAGGAACACGACGTCCTTCGTTTCATAGAGCGAGAGAAACAGGAGAAGGTAATCCCTGAGGTGCCGGGTGATGAGGAAATTGTTCAAGATATGCTGCCGGCCGTTCGCGCCGAGACGGGCGGCGTAGTCCTTCTCGTTCAGAAGCTGCTTGATCCAGTACGCCGTCCCGGCCACGGAATGGGTCAGGATCCCGGAGTGCTTATGGGCGATCTGGAGAGGGATTCCCCCGACGGCCGAGGCGATGACCGGCTTGGCCTTCCAGAGGGCCTCGGCGACGGTCAGCCCGAAGCCTTCCCTCAGCGACTTTTGAAGGATGACGTCCGAAGCGCGCTGGAGGGCGTTGATCTCGAGGTCGCTGCCCGGCGGAAGGAAGAGGACGTGGACGTCGGCATCGTGCGCCGCTTCCTCGCGGACTTCGGCGAGGACCTTCATCCCTTCCGGATCGTCGGTGGCTCCGCCTCCCGCCAGGACGAGCTGGCAATCCATGCGCTCCTTGACCATTCTGTAGGCCGCGATGACGCCGAGCGGATCTTTCAAGTAATCGAAACGGGAGATCTGGGCGATGATCGGCCTGCCCCGATCGAGCCCGAACCGCGCGCAGACGGAATCGACGACGTCGGCGGGAAGCTCCTTGTTCTTGTCGCTCAAGGGATCGATGGAGGGCGAGATGAGGATCTGCGGAATGGCGAGATGTCTCGAGAATGCGGGGGCGGAGAACACGGCGGCGTCATAGGACTCGATGAATCTTTTCAGGAATTCCCAGATTTCCGGGCGGGGAGCCGTGAAATCGATGTGGCAGCGCCAGATCCACCGGCTTCGCCGCGAAGGCTTTTCCTCGATGAGGGCGATGGGTTGAGGGTCGTGGATGAAAAGGATGTCGGCGTCCCGGAGCACGTCCTTGGCGTTCTCGCGGTTGACTTCGATCAGATACTCCAGGTCCTCCGGTCCGAACGGCTCCGCGACGCCGTGCAGGGCGTTGTGGATTTTCTTGGTGATGGCGAAGAACCGCTCGTTGCCCTTAATAACGTCCCACCACGCCGTGACCCCTAGGTCGCGCAGGAGGGGGAGCATCCGGGCCAGGATTTCGGCGACGCCGCCCCCGACGGCCGTCGAGTTGATGTGCTGGACGGATCGGCCGCGGAGCTTGTCCGCGAGGAGGGACAATTCCGCGAGCGTCTCGTCGCCGACGACGGCCGCGTACTCCTCAATCCGGGACATGGCGGCTCACCTGATCAATGATCTTCGTGCGCAATCCTTCCAGCGTCATGGTATAGGGATCCAGCCGGCTGACGGCGCGGGCCAGGTCCTTTTCGCCGATGGCTTCGAACCAATGGGAGAAATCGTTGCCGGCCTTATCGAAGCGCAGCCCGGCTTCGAAGATGTGGTAATAGAGGGAGCTGACGCCGACGTTCCGGAGGATCGTTCGAAATTCCCGGAGATCCTTCGCTACGTGCCGCGTGGGAAGGATGAAGGTCCGGCAGGACATGAAATGAAACTCTTCTCCTTCCTGGCAATCGCCGCCCCTCCCGTTCGCGTCGAGAAGGAACGATTCGAGGATCGTGACGAAGGATTCGCGGAGGCCCTCGATCTTGTGGAATTGCACCGTATCGACGCTGGCCAGCGCCTCCCCGAGCGCGTCCCGGCTCAGGGCGTTGGTCGCCCAGAAGGCGAAATCGTTCGGGGGCTCCGGAGACAGGTAGTGGTGCTGTTGGATGAAGCGGTGCGTGTGGTAATAGATGGAGGAGCCGGGCACCTCCCTGATCCCCCCGAGCAGCTCGCGGGCGTTCTTGGCCTGCCGCCCCAGCAGCACCGTCAGGTTGAACCGCGTCAGAAAACGGAAGGGATCGGCCATGGCTCACGTTAACTTTTTCATATTTTGGACGATCTTTCCGGCCCATCGATAGACGTTGTTCTCGCTTACGGACTCCCGCATCTTCCTCATACGCTCGGCCTGCTCGTTCGCAGGCATCTCGAGGGCCGTCTTGATGGCGTCGGCGAACTCATCCGTGGCGACCGGATTGATCAGGAGCGCCTTCTCCAGGTCCCGGGCCGAGCCCGTGAACCGGCTGAGGACGAGGGCCCCCCGCTCGTCGTTCCGGGAGGCGACGAATTCCTTGGCCACCAGGTTCATCCCGTCGTGGATCGAGCTGACGACGCAGAGGTCGGCCGCCCGGTAATAGGGGAGCAGCTCTTCCAGGCTGAGATGCTGCTTGTGGAGGACGAGAGGGACCCAGTCCTTCGCCTTCCATTTTTGATTGATGTCCAGCAACCGGCCGTAGATTTCCTCGTTGTAAGCCCGGTACTGCGGAATCTGGATCCGGGACAGAGGGCCGAGCTGGAGAAAGACGAACCTCCCCACGTATTCGGGATTCTTCTCGAGGAAGCGGTCGACGGCGTTGAACCGTTCCACGATCCCTTTCGTGTAATCCATCCGGTCGATGCCGATCCCGAGGAAGCGGCCCCGGATCTGATCGTCTCTTTTCAAGGCGGCCGTCCGACGCTCGATCTCGGGATTCCTGGCCATCCGATCGATTTTTTCGAAATCGATGCTGATGGGAAAGGGACGGACAAGGGTTTCACGACCTTCCTTGAAGACCGACAGCCGTTCCCGGTCGACCCGAACCTCGAGCACCCTGTCCACGGAGTCGAGAAAATTCAGGCAATGGTAACGGATGTGAAACCCCAGGATGTCGTTGCCGAGAAGGCCCCACAGGATCTTCTCCCCCTGCGGGCAGATGCGGAAGGCTTCCGGATTGGGCCAGGGGATGTGCCAGAACTGGGCGACGATGACGTCCGGCCTTCGGTCCTTGATCATCCTCGGTAGGAGGGCGAAATGGTAGTCCTGGATGAAGACGAAGGCCTGGTCGTCTCCGATCTCGTCGAGGACGGCGTCGGCGAATTTCTGGTTGATCCGCCGATAGGCGTCCCAATCCGCTTCGCGAAACACGGGCCGGACGTGGACGATATGACAGAGCGGCCAGAGGCCTTCGTTCGAGTACCCGTAGTAAAATCCGGACTCCTCGTCCTTGGACAGCCAAATCCGCCTCAGGGTAAAGCTTGGGTCGTCGGGGGGAACGCAAACGTGGTCCTTGGCGTCGACGACGTCCCGGTCGGCTTCTCCCGATCCGTGGGCGACCCATGTGCCCCCGGAAGCCCGCATCACGGGATCCAGGGCAACAGTCATCCCGCTGGCAGGCGTCATGCACCGGATGCCTCCGCCGGCATACGTATGGATATAAGGCTCGCGGTTCGAAACGACGATGAAGGCGTGGGATCCGATCTTGTCCTTGACGATCTCCCGCAGGGTGTCCTTCGTCCAAGGCATGAGTTCAGCCCTTCTCTCCGCCGGCTTCATTATAAACGGGTATTCGCGCGTTTGTCATCCCTTTTTCGATCTCTTGATGATTTTCGTCTTTTAGGCTATAGTATCCCCTTTTTAGGTGAAGGATGAACGATCTCCAAGTGCCGGTCGAAGAAAAAAAGAAGAAGCGCGAGAAGAGCGTCCTGCGCGAGTACTCCGAGCTCATCGCCGAGACCATGGTCTTCGTCTTTTTCGTCATGACGTTCGTCGTCCAGGCGTTTCAGATCCCGACGGGCTCGATGGAGCCGACGCTGCTCGTCGGCGACTTCCTCCTGGTCAACAAGTTGGTCTACGCCAGCACGGTCTCGCCGCTCGAAGAGAAGATCCTGCCCCACAAGCCGATCCGCCGGCAGGACATCATCGTCTTCAAGTACCCCAATGACCTGACCAAGGATTTCGTCAAGCGCGTCATCGGCCTGCCCGGCGAGACGCTGGAGATCAAGAACAAGCAGGTCACCATCAACGACAAGCCCCTCGAAGAGAAATACAAGGTCCACAGCGACACCCAGGTCATCGCCAAGAACGATTACTATCACTACGACGATACGATCCGCGATAACTTCGGGCCCGTGACCATCCCCGCCGGGCACGTCTTCGCCATGGGCGACAACCGGGACAGCAGCGCCGATTCACGCTATTGGGGATTCCTGCCGATGTCGAACATCAAGGGGCGGCCCTGGATGATCTATTTCTCCTACAACGCAGAGAAGGACGCCTATCAGAAAACCAGCCTCAAGGACCGGATGAAGAAGCTGGTCAGCTTCATCCCCAAGGCCCGCTGGCGCCGGATGTTCAAGTTCATCCGCTGATCCATCCCAGACACATACTCTCCTCCTTCAATGGCGATATCCGCGCATTTCGCGGCCGTTCGGTTCGGTATGTGTCTGGGAGGAGACGGCGCCGCCCCCTATTTCCTGACCGCCGCAGCTTCGTACGAAGAGATGGTCAGGACCGGATTCTCGTCCGTGAATTCCCGATCGAAGAGCGTTCCGCGCGCGACGCCGTCCATGTCCTTGCCCACCGGAAGGCCGACGAAATAGAGGATCGTCGGGGCGAGGTCGACGAGGCGGATGGCGTCGATGTTCCGGCCGCGGACGATGCCATGGCCTTGGATGAAGACGACGCCGTCGGGGGCCTGCTCGTGGTACGCGGAGACGTCCGAATTGCCTAGGACCCATTCGACGACGCGCTTCCAGAAAGGGAGGGGCTCGGTGCCGTACGGCGAGTAGACGATGAGCAGGGCGTCGTCCTTGAGCGAGGCGAGGTATTTGCCGATGATCTGGTCGTAGAATTGGCAGTATTTCTCGATGACCGTCCCGTTCTTCTGGATCTCCTCCTGGCGGATGTCGCCGAAGGCGTCGGGAAAGCTGTATTTGTAGAAGAACATGTCGGCCACGTTCGCCCCTTCGAGCCAGAGGGTGAAAAGCCGGGGATTCGCCTGGGCCCGCGCCTGGAAAGCTTCGTCCTCCGCGCCCGCGTCGAGAGCGAAGGCCTGCCGGACCCGGCCGAAGATCGGCGACGCATCGCTCAGAAAATCCTTGTAGAACGTCGCGAACAACTGCTCCGTCCTGGCCTTGGCGGCCTCCGGGACCGGCCCGGCTGCGGCCGAGCTTCGTTTCACGACCGAGGCCTGGAAATCGGCGAAGATCGTCCAGATGTCCTTGACCGCCCCCGAAAATTCCGTGGGGACGATGTCGAGAAGGCCGAAGCGGGTCAATTGCCGGAAGAGCATGAAGCGGGGGACGACCTCGAGGCGCTCCCGCATGAGCGGGATCCGGTATTGGACCGCTGAGACCTGGCGGTGTTTTCCCGGCAGCTTCCCCGTGCCGAAGGTCCGTTCGAGGACGAAGGGGTCGCTGGGCGTGAATCCCCTCAGGCGGCCCCAACAACCGCTCTCCATGAGCGAGGCAAAATTGGGCAGCTTGCGCTCGTTGATCAGGGGCGTCAGGACGTCATGGCTGAGCCCTTCGAAGCTGAGGACGGTCACCTTCCTTTCGATCTTTTTGGGCTCGAGGGAGATCCACTTCGTTTCCTCCGGGAGAGAAGGGAAACTGATCCGAAGTCCGAAGGCGAAGGCCAGGGCCGATCCGAGGAGGGCGAAGAAGACGCCAAAATAGACGCGGCGGGCTCTGCGATGGTGATACTGGAAGTGGAAGACCAGGCCGGCCACGGCCAGGACAAAAAAGAGCACCATCTGAACTCTCAGCCAGGATTGAAGGCTGGGGACGTAAAAGGATAGGAAGTAGATGAAGTTTTCCCTGAAGAGGAAGAGGAACAGAAGGATGAAGAGGGAGAAGCTCAGCGTCAGGAACGACGGGGAGACAAAATCCGGAGGCGTCTTTTTTCCGCTGAAAAAACGGTGAACCGAAGCGACCACCAAGCAGAGGAGGAACGCCAGAAAGCCGAACGTGAGCATCAGATACAGAGTGAGGGCGATTAGGGCGGCCGGCTTGAGGGCCAGGTTGATGTTGAGGTCGTAGATGAGAAGGGCGAGGAGGAGCGAAAAAAATAGGCCGCTGAGAAGCGAATTCGTCGCCAAGCGGAGGAATCTCACGCTTGAAAATTAGCACGAATCCGCCGAACGGTCAACGTAGGGGCTCGGGGGATGCCGTCCGTCACCACGCGGATTTTCCCCAGCGCGGAAAATCCGCTCGGCCTCGCTCTCGCGCTCACGGAACAACTCCATTGTTCCAAACCGTGCCCGCGCTCGCTCTCGGACGGGTTCCTGACGGCATACCCCCTCGCCTCCAGCAGCGAAGACGCGTACCTTATTCGGGGCCCCTCCTGGCTACAGGAGGGGAAGGGGAGGTGAGATCGATAAGGAGAGGTGTTATCGCGTCTTCGAAGTAAAGTGAATTATTGGCAGCGAAGACGCATTTCTAATTCGGGGCCCTTCCGTTGCGCGGGGCGGGGTGCCCCGCTCGGCGTCACCCGCGATCTAATCGTTCGCCCGCTTCTTCGCTCGCGACATGAAAAAATGAATGCATGATTCGACCCTGGGGAGGTGGGTGCGAATATCTTGCAGCATCCCTGAGCCGCATTGACCCTCAGTAGGAAATGAAATAATATGAAAGGAATGCCGGAACAGATCGAAGGCACGATCGAGTCGATCCTCTTTTTCAACCCCGAAAACGGATACTCGGTCCTCAAGTTCTCGGTCGAGGGCGGCGAGACGAAGACGATCGTCGGCAACTTTCCGCCCCTTGCTGCCGGCGAGCGGCTGACGGTCACCGGCGCCTGGGAGAATAATCCCAAGTTCGGGCCCCAGTTCAAGGTCGACCATTTCGTCCCGGTTCTGCCCTCGAGTGCCAAAGGAATCGAGAAATTCCTCGCCTGCGGACTGGTCAAGGGGGTCGGGCCCGTCCTGGCCAAGCGCATCGTCAAAGCCTTCGGCGAGCAAACGCTCGAGATCCTGTCCCGCGATCCGGACCGGATGAAGGAGGTCGAAGGGGTCGGCGCGGTCAAGCTGCGGGAGATCAAGAAGTCGTGGGAAGAGCACCAGGACATCCGCGACCTGATCATCTTCCTCCAGCAGCACAACGTCTCGACGAGCCTGGCGACGAAGATCTACCGCCACTACGGACAGAAATCCTACCATGTCCTCAAGGCGAATCCGTATCAGCTCTGCCTCGATATCTGGGGGATCGGCTTCAAGACCGCCGACCAGATCGCCCTCAAGCTCGGAATGGACCCGGCCTCGGCCGAAAGGGCCAAGGCCTTTTTCCTCTACCTCCTCGAGAAGGACAACGAGCAGGGCCACGTTTTTTCTTACGAGAGCGAGCTCGTCGCCCGCTGCCGGGAGGAGATCGGGACGGACGAGGACAAGCTCAAGGCCGCCCTTGAGGCGCTCAAGGCCAAGAAGCTCGTCGTAGCGGAGCCGCTGGCCGAGGACACCGCCCTCTACCGGCCGTATTTCTATCACGCCCAGGAGGAAGTCGTCCGCTCCATCCAGGCCCTGGCCCACGCCTCCTTCGTCCAGCCTCCCTTCGACGTCGGCCAAATCATCGCCGACGAGGAGCAAGCCCTCAAGCTCGAATTCTCGGAGCTGCAGAAGACGGCCATCCGGGAGAGCTTCCAGAAGAAGATCCTCGTCATCACCGGCGGGCCCGGCACAGGCAAGACGACCATCGTCAAAGCCGTGACCGCGGTGTTTGACAAGTGGGGCCGGAAGGTTCTCCTCGCCGCGCCGACGGGCCGGGCGGCGAAGAGGCTGTCGGAGACGACGGGCAAGGAAGCCAAGACCATCCACCGGACCCTCGAAT
>Ga0172371_10004044_pt1 | contig 22411 bp, 24 predicted proteins | sample Lak12m_FD_114543 | JGI IMG/M metagenome (GOLD analysis project Ga0172371, IMG submission 114543) | Freshwater microbial communities from Kabuno Bay, South-Kivu, Congo - kab_022012_12m | ecosystem: Environmental > Aquatic > Freshwater > Lake | place: Democratic Republic of the Congo: South-Kivu...
ATGGCAAAAACATCAGTAGTTGCAAGAAGTAAAAAGAAACCAAAATTTTCCACTCGAGCTAAAAATCGATGTTTTCGCTGTGGAAGAGGAAATGGTTTTATGAGAGATTTTGGTATATGTCGTATTTGTTTTAGAGAATTAGCAAATGAGGGAATGCTTCCTGGTGTTCGTAAATCAAGTTGGTAACTTTATGGATTCAATTTCAAACATGATAATAATGTTAAAGAATGGAAGTTTAGCAGGTAAGGAGTCTGTTGTTTTTTCGTATTCTAATTTGAAAAATTCAATATTGGAGTGTTTAAAAAAAGAAGGATATATAAATAAAATTTCTAAAAAAACAAAAAAGGGTTTTCCAGTATTAGAAGTTGAATTACTTTATGTAGATAAAAAACCAAAAATATCAGAAGTAGAAAGAATTTCTAAACAATCTCGCCGTGTTTATTTTAAAATGAAAGATATTCATTCAGTCAGAAGTGGTTTTGGGCTTCTTGTGCTTTCGACACCAAAAGGTATTTTGTCAGGTAAAGAAGCAAGAAAAGAACAGGTCGGAGGAGAAGCTTTATTTAGAGTTTGGTAAAAATTATATGAGTAGAATAGGCAAACAAGAAATTTTAATACCGAAAGGAGTGGAAGTCACAAAAAGTGGTAATATTTTAAAAGTTGTTGGTTCTAAAGGTATTTTGACAAAAATTTTTCGTGATGATATTACTATAAATATTGAAAATGGTTTAATTACTTTAAATATAAAAAGAAATGATAGATTTTCAAAATCTCTTTGGGGTACTTATGCTTCGCATATAAAAAATATGATTCATGGTGTGGAAACACCATATCAAAAGAAATTAATTTTGGAAGGAGTTGGTTTTAAATCTGAGGTAAAAGGAAAAGATTTTGTTTTTGCTTTAGGATTTTCTCATCCTGTTATTGTTCCTATACCAGAAGGTATTACTGCTACAGCTGAGAAAAATAATATTACAATAACGGGTATTGATAAAGAATTAGTGGGTAGTTTTACAGCAGCGGTAAGAGCTTTGAAAAAACCAGAACCTTATAAAGGTAAAGGTATGCGTTATGAAGAAGAAATTATAAGACGAAAACAAGGTAAGAAAACAGCTTAAAAATAATGATTAAAAAAGACGAAAAAAGAATAAGATTAAAAGCAAAGATTCGAGCAAAGATTCAAGGTACTGGAACACGTCCTAGACTTTCTGTTTTTCGTTCTAACAAATTTATCTATGCTCAAATCATAGACGATAATAAAGGTAAGACTTTGACAGAAGCTAGTGATATTAAAATAACTAAAGGAACCAAAACTGAAAGAGCAAAAGAAGTTGGTAAAATGATTGCAGAAATTTGTGCTGGATTGAAAATTAAAGAAGTTGTTTTTGATCGAAATGGATTTAAATATACTGGGCGTATAAAATTAGTAGCTGATGTCGCACGAGCCGGTGGACTTAAATTTTAATCAAATTATATGTCAGAAGAAGAAAACAAAAAAAAGAATAGTAATCGTCGGTCATCATCTTTTAATAGACCAAAACCTGAATTTGACCAAAAGATTTTAAGTATTCGTCGTGTTACTCGTGTTGTAGCAGGGGGGCGTAGGTTTTCTTTTAGTGTTGCTTTGGTTGCAGGAGATAAGAAAGGTTCTATTGGTTTAGGATTAGGAAAAGCAGGTGATACTTCTCTTGCTATAAATAAAGCATTAAGGAATGCAAAGAAAAATATGATTAGATTAAAACTTACAAAGACTATGTCTATCCCTTATGAAGTTTCTGCAAAATTTTCAAGTTCATATATTAGACTTATGCCAAACAAAGGCCGTGGATTAGTAGCGGGTACAGTATTTCGTGATATTGCAAAATTAGCTGGGATAAAAGATATTACAGGTAAAATTTTATCTAGAAGTAAGAATAAATTAAATAATGCTAAAGCAGTTATGTTAGCACTTTCTAAAATTTCTTCAAAATATACAAAATTGGGTTCAGAGAGTGATATTATTGTTGATAAGATAATTATTCCTGAAATTGAAAAAAAGTTTAATATTTAATTAAGTTTCAATGCAAATACATAATTTAAAAAGAGAACATAAAAATAAAAAGGATCGAATTATAGGTCGTGGAGGTAAACATGCTAAAACTTCTGGTCGTGGAGGAAAAGGACAAACAGCTAGAGCAGGGAATAAGCGTCGTCCTGAACTTCGTGATATTATTAAGAAATTACCTAAAAATCGCGGGTATCAATTTAAATCTGTTCATAAACCTTTTATACTAAAAGCAGATAAAATATTATCTGTAGAAGGTAAAATTGAAACTTTTTCTTCTCTTCGAAAACGTTTAAAGATTAAGGGAGGTAAAATTTTTATTAAAAAATAATGCAAAATTTTTGGAATAAAATTAAATTAATTTGGACTGATGTTATTTTAAGAAAAAAAGTTTTGTTTATACTTTTTGCGTTGGTGCTTTTTAGATTACTTTCTGCTATTCCAATACCAGGTATTGATACATTAGAACTTAATCGTTTTCTCGCCAGTAATCAATTTTTTGGTATCTTAAATATATTTTCTGGAGGTGGACTTTCTAATCTTTCTATAATAATGCTTGGTGTAGGACCTTATATTACTAGTTCAATTATTATGCAACTTTTAACTATTATGGTCCCTGCTTTGAAGAGAATTTATCATGAAGAAGGAGAAGCGGGTAGAAAAAGATTTACTCAATATTCAAGATTGCTTACTGTTCCATTGGCTGTGATTCAGGGGTTTAGTCTATTAGCTATTTTGGAAAATGAAAATATTTTGATAAATTTAACAGCTTTTGATCGTATTACCAATTTAATTATTGTTGTTTCAGGTTCAATTTTGATAATGTGGATTGGTGAATTGATGTCTGAGTTTGGCATTGGTAATGGTGTTTCCATATTAATTTTTGTTGGTATTGTTGCTCGAATCCCATCAGAAGTGAGTCAACTTATTTTTACTTTTGATGTTTCTCAGATTCCTCTTTTCCTTTTGTTTTTAGCAGTAGGTATGCTAGTGATTGCAGGGGTTGTTGTTGTCACAGAAGCAGAACGTCCTATTCCTGTAACTTATGCTAAACGTGTGAGAGGAATGAAAATGTATGGTGGAGGTTCCACATATTTACCTCTTCGTGTTAATCAAGCAGGAGTTATCCCAATAATTTTTGCACTTTCTCTTTTGCTTTTTCCACAAATGATTGGTAATTTTTTGTCAGGTTCTTCTAATGCAATTATCGCATCTGTTGCTAAAACGCTTGCTTCGTTTTCACAAACAAGTATACTTTATGCTGTACTTTATTTTATTTTGGTATTTCTGTTTACTTATTTTTATACAGCTGTCACTTTTGACCCTGAAGCGCTTGCTACCAATCTACAGAAGAACGGCGCATTTATCCCAGGTATTCGTCCAGGAGTATCTACTTCTCAATACATTTCAAAAGTTTTAAGTCGTATTACTTTACTTGGTGCTGTATTTTTAGGATTTATTGCAATTTTACCACTTATAATGAGATATATAACAGGTATTACAGCTATTGCTCTTGGTGGTACAGCACTTCTTATCGTTGTCTCTGTTGTTCTTGATTTAATCAAAAAAATTGATGCTCAAATCTCAATGAGAGAATATTAAATTTTTATTTTTCTTGATTTTTTTTGAAAAATTATGTATTCTTTTTATATGAATTCACAAGCTTTTGTATTTTTTGGTAGGTCTGGTTGTGGAAAAGGAACTCAAGCTAAATTATTAGCTGAATATTTAAAAGAGAAAGGGAAGGAAGTTTTGTATGTAGAAACAGGTAGTTCTTTTAGAAAACTTTCAAAAGGAAAAAATTTAACTAGTAAAAATATTAAAAATATTATCAAGGATGGGCATTTAATTCCAGTCTTTTTACCAATTTGGATATGGACTGGTTTTTTAATTAAAAATTTTACAGGTAAGGAGGATATTATTTTAGATGGTGTTTGTCGAAGAAAAGAAGAAGCGATTGCACTTCATTCTGCTTTTGATTTTTTTAAAATTAAAAATCCTAATATCATTTTAATGAATGTTTCAAAAGAATGGTCTTATACAAGAATGATGGAACGAAAACGAATAGATGATACACCAGAAAAAATACATAATCGTCTCTCTTGGTATGAAAAAGATGTAATACCATCTATTGAATATTTTAAAAATAAGCTAGGGTATAATTTTTTTGAAATAAATGGTGAACAAACAGTAGAAGAAGTTCATAAAGATATTATTAATAAATTGAATTTGTTTTCTAGGTTCTAAAATAGCTCCTAGTAATTAATTTATGGAAACTATAGTTATTTCTTTAGGTGGTTCGTTAATAATACCTGATAGCTTAGATTTAGATTTTTTAAGAGATTTTAAAGCTTTGATTCTTTCTCATGTTGCGAAAGGTAAAAAGTTTTTAATTATCACTGGGGGTGGAAAAATTTGCAGGAGATATCAAGAAGCTGTGATAGAACTTTCTAATCCTTCTTCAGAGGATTTAGATTGGGTAGGAATAGCATCACTTAAGTTGAATGCTGAGCTACTTCGAGTTATTTTTGGAGAATATGCTTACACAGAAGTAATATCAAATCTTTCTATTAATTTTAAATCTGAAAAATCAATTATTATTGGTTCGGCTTTTGGGCCAGGGCGAAGTACTGATTGGGATGCAGTAGAAGGAGCAAAAACTCTTGGTGCAAAGAAAATAATAAATTTATCAAATACGGATTATGTTTATGATTCTGACCCGAAAATAAATCCGAATGCCAGAAAGATTGAAAAAATTTCTTGGGTAGAATATAGAAAATTAATTCCAAAAGATTGGAATCCAGGTCTTAATTCTCCGTTTGATCCTATTGCTTCAAAGATGGCTGAAGAAGAAAGTATGGAGGTAATAATAATGAATGGGAAGCCAATAACTAATTTAGCAAATTATTTAAGTAATGAAAAATTTTTAGGAACGATTATAAAATAAAACTTATGTCAATAATAATTAAAACTCCAAAAGAGGTAGAAATATTAAGAGAAGGTGGAAAAAGACTTGCTACTGTTTTATATAAAGTTAAGGATATGGTGAAACCTGGTGTTTCTACAAAAGAATTGGATGATTATGCTTTTAAACTAATAAAAGAAATTGGAGATGAACCAGCATTTTTAAATTATAAACCGGCGGGAGCAGATTTTCCATATCCGGCTTCTTTGTGTGTATCTGTTAATAATGAAATAGTTCATGGTATTCCAAATAAAGAAAAAATATTAAAAGAAGGAGATATTGTTTCTCTTGATTTAGGATTACAACATAGAGGTTTTTTTACTGATATGGCTATTACAGTACCAGTCGGAAAGGTGAGTGTTTCCTCTTTTAAATTAATGAAAGTGACAAAAGAAGCTTTACAGGTAGGCATAGATGTAGCACAGGCAGGAAATAGAGTAGGAGATATTGGTCATTCTATAGAAAATTTTGTTCGTAGATATAGATATGGAATTGTGGAAGTCTTGTCCGGACATGGTGTAGGACGAGCGATACATGAAGATCCTTATATTCCAAATTTTGGCAAGAAAGGAACAGGAGCAAAATTAATGCCAGGCATGGTTATAGCTATAGAGCCAATGTTAAATAATGGAACAAAAAATGTAATTTTAGATAAAGATGGATATACCTTTCGTACTGCAGACGATAAAAGAAGTGCTCATTTTGAACATACTGTTTTAATTACTGAAGACGAGCCAGAAATATTAACGAAGGTTTAGATTAAAATAGGAAGTTTTTAAAATTTTTGAGTTTAAATATTTTTTCTGCTGATAAAATTTTTCAAGACTTATATCACTATGTTCTATAGCTTTGAAAATCTAAAATTTTTTTGTTAATGTTATAATATATTTATGGAGCCATCATTTTTAAATGAAATGCCAAAGTTTAAAACTCCCGAAGAGGAGCTTGAATATTTACGTATTCACGTGGCTCGTCGTGAACAAGAGCTTATAGATACAGGACATTTTGAATATACTAATGAAAATGCTATTAAAGATATTATAGAAGAATATAAAAATAAACCTGTAGAAGAAATTATTTATAAAGATAATATTATTAATAAACCTGAAGTAGAAACTATTGTTTTACAATTAAAACCTGAAATGCATGATACCATAATGGAAGAACTTTTAGGTATTGTCGTTACTAAAGGAGTTAGAAATGCATTATCTATAGTAGAAACAATGGCTAATCCACACATAGATGATGATTTTCATCGTATATTGATTCAATATTTAAAAACGGGCAAAGTTTTTGATTTAAAAGAAGGAATGCCTCTTTATAAATCTCTTAATATGACACTTTTTGAAATAACGCTTCCACCACCAAGAGAAGAAGCAGATAAACAAAAAAGTTTTAAAGAATTTATTGGAGCGATGGAACAGTTTTATGCTGGTATGCAATCTATATCGGAAGGAAAAAATAATGAAAAAGAAAATTATTTTACTTTAGAAGTTGCACTTAGTAATATTTCTGATGAAGTAATTGTTTTTGCCGCAATACCAAATAAACATATATCTCTCTTTAAAAAACAAGTTCTTTCTTTTTATCATGATGCAAAAATTCATGAGGTGACAGACGATTATAATATTTTTAATGAAAAAGGTGGGTCAGCTGGTGCTTATGCTAGTTTTTCTGAACGTTCTGTACTTCCTATAAAGACTTATGATCTTATAGAACATGATCCAATGAATATTATTCTTAATGTTTTTTCTCAGTTAAAAACTGAAGGTGAGGGTGCTGCTATTCAGCTCGTTGTAGCTCCAGCAGGAGAAAAATTCATTAATGAATTTCATTTTATTTTAGATGATGTTAAAGATGGAATGTCGGTTAAACATGCAGCAGATAATTTTTATAAATTTAATAAAGCATTATTAAAAGTTACAAAAGAATTATTTTTTGATAAAAAGAAAAAAGAAGAAAAAAATGAAAAATATATAGCTGGAAGACGAGCAGTAGATGAAGGTGCAGTAGAAAAAATAAGTAACAAAATGAAAAGCACAATTATGAAAGCTAATATTCGTATTATTACTTCTGCTCCTACGAAAGAGAGAGCTGAAACTATATTGGGAGAGATAGAATCTTCCTTTAATCAATTTTCTGAATCAGCTAGTAATTCTTTTATTTTTGAAAAAGTTTATGGTAGTGATATGAAAAAACTTTTTCATGATTTTTCTTATCGTACATTTTCTGTGGATAAAATTTTACCTATGAATCTCAAAGAACTTTCTTCTGTGTTTCATTTTCCAATTGGTGTAGGAAGTCAGCCACAATTAAAAGAAGCAAAATCTGGTATTGCTCCTGCCCCAATAGAAATTGGAAATCAAGGTATAGTACTTGGTATAAATAGTTATAGAGGAAAAGATACAGAAATTCATATGGCTCGTGAAGATAGGATGAGGCATTTTTATGTTATTGGACAAACAGGAACAGGTAAAACAAATATTATGCTCAATATGATTACGCAAGATATAAAAAATGGTGATGGTTGTTGTTATATTGACCCGCATGGTACAGATATCCAAACTATTTTGTCACGTATTCCGAAAGAGAGAGTAGATGATGTTATTTATTTTGATCCTAGTTATACTGCGCGACCAATGGGTCTCAATATGCTCGAATATGATCCAAAATACCCAGAACAAAAAACTTTTGTGGTTAATGAAATGATGGGTATTTTTAATAAACTTTTTGATATGAAAATTGGTGGTGGAGCTATGTTTGAACAATATTTTAGGAATAGCGCTTTTCTTGTAATGGAAGACCCGGAGTCTGGTTCAACATTATTAGAAATTACTAGAGTATTGGCTGACAAAGAATTTCGAGATATGAAACTTTCTCGTTGTAAAAATCCGATTATTAAACAATTTTGGATTTCAGCTGAACAAACGACAGGAGATCAATCTTTAGCAAACTTTGTTCCTTATATTTCATCTAAGTTTGATAATTTTATTTCTAATGATATTATGCGTCCAGTAGTGCTTCAACAAAATTCTGTTTTTAATTTTAGAAAGATAATGGATGAGAAGAAAATTCTTCTAGTAAATCTCTCTAAAGGTAGATTAGGTGATATTAATGCTAATTTAATTGGTTTAGTCCTTGTGGGTAAAATTCAAATGGCAGCACTTTCTAGGGTGGATATGTTTGGTAAACCAATGAATGATTTCTATCTTTATATAGATGAGTTTCAGAATGTAACGACTGATTCTATTACTTCTATTCTATCTGAAGCTAGGAAATATAGGTTATCTCTTAATATAGCGCATCAATATATTACTCAACTCGAAGAAAATATAAAGAATGCAGTATTTGGGAATGTCGGTTCTATGGCTGTGTTTAGAGTTGGAACCGAAGATGCAAATTTTTTAGAACCTAAATTTAAACCTATATTTAATGCTCAGGACATAAGTAAACTCGATAATTATAATGCTTATATGAGTATGCTTGTAAATGGTCAACCAACTAAACCTTTCAATATAAAAACATTAGCTCCAGAAAAGGGGAATCTTGAGATTGTGGATAATTTAAAACAACTTTCATATATAAAATACGGACGTGATAGAGAAGAAGTAGAAACAGAAATTATGTCTAGGTATTCCTCAATGTAGTAAATTTTTTATGTTTTCTAGAAAATTTTTAAAGAACTTAGTAATTTGGACATTGTTTAAAAATTTGTTAATATGTTTATATTATAATTTTATTTTTAATTTAAAATATGAAGCATCCAAAAGAAGAAAAAACATATGTTATGATTAAACCAGATGGTGTCCGTAAGGGGCTTATTGGTGAAATTATTAAACGTTTTGAACAGCGTGATTTAAAAGTTGTTGCACTTGAAATGTCATATCCTTTATATGAACAAATGGATAATCATTATCCCAAAAAAGAGGAATGGGTTACTCGTTTAGGAGAAAAAACAAAAGCTACTTATGAAAAATATGGTTATGATTTAATTTCTGATTTTGGTACAAACGATACTTCAAAAATTGGTCCAGAGGTTCGTAAATGGGTAATTGATTTTATGATGAGCGCTCCAGTTGTGAAAATTATTATCCAAGGAGTCCACGCTGTTGATGTAGTTCGTAAAATTGCAGGCGATACTATGCCCTATAAAGCAGATATGGGTACAATTCGTGGTGACTTTTCTATTGATTCCCCAGCACTTGCGAATAAAGAAAAAAGAGCAGTGATGAATATAGTGCATTGTTCTGAAACACCTGAAGAAGCTGAACATGAAATCAAACATTGGTTTAACGATGATAAGATATACAAATATAAGCGTTTTGGAGTAGATGAATAATTCAGAAACAAAAAATTAGTTTCGTCTAGTTGTCAATGTTTTTAGTCTTGTTATACTTTTAGTAGGGTTATTTCCAATTATTACCTAGAACAATATTTTATGGGAGTCTCGATCATATTTGGCCTTGGCCTTAGGTGTCTGGCACCCACTTAGCTATAAGCTATGGTAATACATTAGAAATAATCCTAAAAAAATTCTCTACTTTATGTAGGGATTTTTTCTTAAAGCGATATATAATATTTTTATGAATTCTAAAAATTTTTTAATACAATTAGTGTCACTTATTTTTTTTATTTTTTTGTTAAATTATTTAGCAATGAAATTTTATTGGTATTTATCAATATGGTATTTTGATATGATTTTGCATTTTCTAGGAGGATTTTGGCTTGGTTTGGCTTTTATTTGGTTTTTTAAAATTAAAGAAATTACACCAAAAATAATTTTAAAAATTATTTTTGGTGTTTTGTTTATAAGTATTTTTTGGGAATTATTTGAAATTTTAATTAATGATTTTATTACTAAAAAGTCTTTTAATTCTTTAGATACAATTTCAGATATTTTTTTTGGTATGGCTGGTGGATTTTCTGTTTTATTTTATTTTTTAAAGAAAATTATATTTATTAAGAAAATATAGTATAATAAAATTATGTCAAATATTGCTAAAATAACATTTTGTGGAGGAACAGGTTCTGTAACAGGAGCAAATTTTCTTCTTGAGATTGATAATAAAAAAATTTTAATTGATTGTGGTTTAACTCAAGGGTCTCAGTTAGCAGATGATGAGAATTGGGCACTTTTTCCTTATAACCCTAAAGAAATTGATATTCTTTTTATTACGCATTCACACATAGATCATATTGGAAGAATACCTAAATTAATAAATGAGGGGTTTGGTGGAAAAATTTATTCTACAAAGCCTACTCGTGTTCTTGCACTTCCAATGTTAGAAGATACTGCTGGTATTTTATCTAAAAATAAATTATTTAATTTAGATAAAATATATTCTGAAGAAAATATAAAAAAAATATTTTTTCAATGGTTATCCTATGATTATCATGAAAAAATAAAAATTACTGAAGATTTAGATGTGTCTTTTAAAGATGCAGGTCATATTTTAGGTTCAGCTATGATTGAGTTTATTTATAAGGGTAAGAAAATTCTTTTTACCGGTGATTTAGGTAATTCACCTTCACCACTATTACCTGATACTGAAAAAATTACTGATGCGGATTATTTAGTAATGGAGTCTGTTTATGGAGATCGAAATCATGAATCTAGAAATGATCGAAAAAAGATATTAGAAAGAGTAATTGAAGATAATTATAAAAGAAAAGGAACTCTTATTATTCCTACTTTTTCTTTAGAGCGTTCACAAGAACTTTTATTTGAGCTTAATGATTTAGTTGAAAATAATCGCATACCTATTATGCCTATTTTTTTTGATTCTCCACTTGCTATTCGTTTAACTGAAATTTTTAAACAATTTAAGAATTACTTTAATAATGAAGCTCAAAAAGTATTTCGAGAAGATAAGTATTTATTTGATTTTCCAGGGCTTCATTCTACTTTGCGTTCTGAAGAATCTAAAATGATAAATGAAGCACCTAATCCAAAAATAATTATTGCTGGTTCTGGGATGTCTTCAGGGGGTAGAATAGTACATCATGAGAAACATTATTTACCTGGTTCTAATAACACAATATTATTAACTGGTTATCAAGCTCTTGGTACCATAGGTCGTTTAATAGAAGAAGGTATAAAAAGAGTGCATATTTCTGGAGAAGATGTAAATGTTCAAGCACATATAGAAACTATTTTAGGATATTCAGGGCATAAAGATGGAAATAGTCTTTTTGCTTTTGTTGAAAATACACAAGATACACTCAAAAAAGTTTTTGTAGTTATGGGTGAACCAAAATCAGCTATGTTTTTAGTTCAAAGAATTAGAGATAATTTAGGGATTGAAGCATTAGCACCATTAAAAGGAGATAGTGTTTTACTTTATTTTTAATAAATATTTAATTAAATTAAATTTATGGATATTACTTCAGTAAATTCTTATAATAAACATGGACATAATCAAATAAAAATATGTGTTTCTGGAGCAGCTGATACTGGTCATTGTGGATTAGACACATTAGAAATAGCAAAAGAATTAGGAAAAGAAATAGCACAACAAGGTGCAATACTTGTTACAGGAGCTACTACTGGTTTTCCTTTTTGGGTTGCAATGGGGGCGAAAGAAGCAGGAGGATTTTCTATAGGATTCTCTCCAGCAGCTAATGAAAAAGAACATGTAGAAATATATAAATTACCATTAGATTATATGGATTTAATTATTTATACTGGTTTTGGTTATCCAGGGCGTGATCTTCTTCTTACTCGTTCTTCTGATGCAGTTATATTTGGTTGTGGACGTATTGGAACGATTCATGAATTTACAATTGCTTTTGAAGATTATAAACCAATTGGTATTTTAGAAGGGCCATGGGAAACAGGTGCTGAATTAGAAGATATAATTAAAAAAAGTCATCGCTCTAATGATAAAATTATCAAAGGGGATAATCCTAAAAAGATTATAGCAGATGTTATTGCTATGGTTAAAAAATATAAAATAAACGAAAATAAAAAGGATTCTTAATTTTTTTTATTTTATACTTTCTAAAACTTTAGTAAAAGTGGAGGGATTATTTTTTGCTAAATCAGATAAAATTTTTCGGTCTAATAATATATTTTTCTTTTTTAACTCCCCCATAAGTTTTGAATAAGATATTCCAAGCTTACGTGCGCTAGCATTTATTTTTAAATTCCAAAGTTTTCTATTATATGATTTTTTATCTTTTCTATGAGCAAAAGAATAGTTTCCAGAATGTAATAGTGCTTCCTTAGCTTGGCGTTCTTTTGTACTTCTTCCATGTCTAAAACCTTTTGTCTGTTTTAAAATACTCCTTCTTCTTTTTAATGCATGTACTCCTTTTTTAACTCTAGTCATAAATGATTTTTATATTTTATAATTTATAGCTTATATTATTTTAGTATCTATTAGCTAACAATTATAAGTTGTTATGTAAATGGTAATAAATGGCTTTTTGGTTTATTTTTAATTAAAAAACTTTTATTTTTTTGTCCAGCTAATTGTTTTGTACGAGATTGTTTAGCATTAAAATGGTTAAAACCAGGTTTTCTAGCAATAACTTTTCCATTTTTTGTAAGTTTTAATCTCTTTGAATATGATTTGTTTGTTTTCATTCCTTTCATAATTTTATATGATGTTAAGCTCGTAATTATTTAACTTTTTCTATCGTTGTAATTAGTCCTTTAGGGCCTTTTTTATATGCATCAGATATTTTATATTCTTCAGTAATTAAATGAAGTACTCTATCTAATCTTTCTCTTAAAAATTTTTCATTCATATATTTTGTGCGACCAGCCAAAAAAAGTTCTACTTTTATTCTATGTCCTTCTTTTAACCATTTTGAAGCAGTTTTTGCTTTCAGTTCTAAATCATGATCCCCAGTGCCTATTTTTATTTGAATCGATTTCGTTTCTGTTGATTTAGATCCAGCTTTTGCTTTTTTAAATTTCTTATTTATTTCGTATTGATATTTGCCAAACTCCATTATTTTTCCGATTGGTGGAAGTGCATTGGGAGATACCTCAATCAAATCTAAACCCTTACTTTGGGCTAGTTCTAAGGCATCTTTTATATTTAAAATACCTAGATTTTGACCATTACTATCAATAACTCGAAGTTCTTTTGCTCGTATTTGGTTGTTTATTTTTTCTCGCAATTGATATATTTAATACGTTAAACTAAAAAAAGTTTAGCTTATTTTATTTACAAAGTCAACTTAACTTCATTAAATAAAGAATTTATTCTTTTTTCCGTTTTTGCTTCACCAAAAAGACGGACGACTGGTTCAGTATTAGAAGGTCTTAAGTGTATCCAAGAACCATCAGGAAAGTCTAGGCGTAGTCCATCTTGTTCATCTATTTTTGTGTTTTTATAAGTTGATTTTAGTTTATGATAAATTTCTTCCAAATTTTTACCAATTATCTCCCATTTATCTTTTTTTATAAAATATCTTGGCAATTCATTTACTAATTCACTAATATTTTTACCTCGCTCTGCAAGTAATTCTAAAATTAAAGATAGACCCGTGAAGCTATCTCGTACAGTATTTATAGTAGGGTAGATGACTCCACCATTTCCTTCGCCTCCTATGATTGCATTTTGTTCTATCATTTTTTCTACGACATTTCCTTCTCCGATTTTAGAACGGAAACATTTGCTTCCATATTTTTTTGCCAAATCTGCACTTGTTTGAGAGGTAGATAAGTTTATTACGATAGGTTTTCCTTGATTTTTGGATAATATATTTTCAATAGATAGTGCGAGGGAATATTCTTCTAGGACTGTTTCTCCGTTTTCATCTATTATTACTAATCTATCTGCATCTGGATCATGAACAAAACCTAAATCAGCACCACTTTCTTTTACTATTTTTTCTGTTTCTAGTAGATTTTCTTTTAATGGTTCTGGTTTGTGTGCAAATTTTCCAGATGGGATATTGTTTACTGGTACTAACTCTACCCCAAGCTTCTCAAATAAGTATGGATCTAAAACACAAGCAGAGGCATTTATCATATCTGAGACAACTTTAAATTTTCTTTCTCTTATTTTTTCTACATTAATATTTTTTATTATATGATTAGCGTGTTCCTCACTAAAATTAGGTATATCTTGCTCCAAGATAGACCCTTCCACTTTTTCTTTTGTGTCTTCGTGATAATATTTATTAATTTTTACTACTTCGTCTTTAATAGTAAATAAAGCCTTATCGTTTACAAATTTTAATCCATTGTATTCTATGGGGTTATGAGATGCGGTAATTATTATTGCTCCATCATAAGAGTGTTTTCTAACCGAAAACAAAACAGTAGGGGTAGGCATTATATCTCCATCTATTATTTTTACTCCTGAACTTAATAATTCATCAATTATTATTTTTTTTATTTCAGGACCTGTTTCTCTACCGTCTCTACCTATTAAAATAGAAGGCAAAACTTTTTTTGTTTCTTCTTTGGTAAATAAAGCAAATGCTTTTGTATAATTTCTAACTATTTGTTCTGTTAAAGTTTTTCCCCAAATACCTCTGTATCCAGAGACGTTTAGTTCTGGTCTTATTGGCATATTTTAATTTTATCATATAAGATATTAATATGGCTAATTATGCAGAAAATAGAAAAGCGAGATTTAATTATGAAATTTTAGAAAAATACGAGGCAGGTATTGAACTTTTAGGTATTGAAACAAAATCCACAAGACTAGGTAAGATGTCTCTTGATGGTGCCTTTGTTATAGTTCGTGGGAGAGAAGCATTCCTTATAAATTCCAACATTACTTCTTTTCAGCCCAACAACACCCCACTCTCCTATGATCCATTAAGAAACAGAAAACTTTTGCTTACCAAAAAAGAATTAAAAGAATTAGGAGATATAGAAAAAAACAAGAATTTGACAATGGTGCCTATTAGTGTGTATAATAAAAACAGAAAAATAAAGATAGAATTTGCTGTTGCAAAGGGAAAGAAAAAATTTGATAAAAGGGAAAGTATAAAGAAAAGAGAAACTGATATAGAGATAAGGCGGGAATACAAAGGACGTTGAAAAAATAGGCTCTAGGTTTTAGGCACTAGTCATTAGCATTTAAAAAAGTTAGCGCCTAAAGTCTATTTGCTTAATGCCTAAATATTGGGGATGCAAGGCATAGACAGGAGGTCTTCTTGTATAGATGCATATCGAGTATGAACGAAATCTCGTAAATCTTCGTTTAAATGTTAATTGCAAAATTGACTTCAAAAGTAAAAGCTATAGCTTCTCCATACTTTGGTATGAAGGACTTCGCTTTTGCTCTAGCTTAATTTAAGCTAGTGTCTTATCTATAGACTTCCGATATATAGATGGAGGCATAATATTATCGGGATAGGGAAAGAGATGTCTCGACCTTTCTAGAAAATCAAAGGGGCTAGGCTAAAAAATATTTTTTTCATTTAAGAATTTTTTAGTTTAAACAAAAAAATGAAATAAATATGTAGATTTATTTACAAAAATCTTTTGCACACGAGTTCAATTCTCGTCATCTCCACAATCATAATTTTTTAATTTTAATTTTTTATTTTTTATGCTATAATAATCAATCATGGATTTTAATTTTTTAAATCAAAAAAACTTTAAGAGTAAAAATAAAAAGAAGAAAGAAAATCCTAAGTTTTCTGGAAGTATTTTGGGTGCGATTCTTATTTTTATGACAATTACAGCTCTTTATTTAATATTATCTGATACTACAAAAAATATTGAAAAAATTGCTATTTCAGATTTAGCTAAAAGTGTTGTAGCTTTAGAAGTTAAGAATATTTTAGTAGAAGGAGAAAAATTAACTATCACTTATAAAAATGATGAGATAAAAACTTCTAAAAAAGAAATAGAATCTTCTCTTTCACAAACCCTTTTTAATTATGGAGTAAAGCCTGAAGCTTTAGCAAGAGTAAATATAGAAGTAAAAAACGAAAATGGGTTTGGATATTGGTTAATGAATTTTTTGCCTTTTCTTTTACCAATTATTTTTATTTTATTTTTCTTTTGGTATCTTTCACGTCAAGTAAAAGGTGCAGGTATGCAAGCGTTTTCTTTTGGACAATCGAAAGCTCGTATAACCGATCCAAATGATAAAAATAATAAGGTTACATTTAAAGATGTAGCGGGATGTAAAGAAGCTAAAGAAGAATTGAAAGAGATAGTTGATTTTTTAAAGAATCCTAAAAAGTTTTTGGATATTGGGGCTAGAATTCCAAAAGGAGTTATTTTAACAGGTGCTCCTGGAACAGGGAAAACATTACTTGCTCGTGCTGTGGCAGGAGAGGCTAGTGTGCCATTTTTTCATTTATCTGGGAGTGAATTTGTAGAAATGTTTGTTGGAGTTGGTGCATCTCGTGTACGTGATCTTTTTAAAATGGCTAAAAAAGCAGCACCAGCTATTATATTTATGGATGAAATAGATGCGATAGGACGAACTCGTGGAGGTGGTTTTGGTGGTGGAAATGATGAACGTGAGCAGACGTTAAATCAAATTCTTGTTGAAATGGATGGTTTTGAACCTAATGAAAAGGTGATAGTTATGGCAGCTACTAATAGACCAGATGTGCTTGACCCAGCGTTAATTCGTCCAGGACGTTTTGATAGAAAAGTTTTACTTGATTTACCAGATCGTGTTGATCGTGAAGAAATTTTAAAGATTCATTCATTATTAAAACCTTTAGCTGAAGATGTTAATTTAAAATTAATTGCAGAAAGAACTCCTGGATTTTCTGGTGCTGATTTATATTCACTAATGAATGAAGGTGCAATACTTGCAGCACGAGAAAATCGTAAAAAAGTTTTTCAATTTGATTTGATTCGGGCTATTGAGAAAGTTATGTTAGGACCAGAAAGAAAAAGTCATTTGCTTTCTAAAAAAGAAAAGGAAATTACAGCATATCATGAGGCAGGGCATGCTCTTGTCGCTTCTGTTTTACCTAATGCTGATCCAGTCCATAAAGTTTCCATTATTGCTCGTGGAAATGCTGGTGGGTATACACTCAAGATTCCTATTGAAGAACGAAAACTACAATCTAAAAAAGAATTTATAGATGATATTGCAATGTCTTTGGGTGGCTATGTCGCAGAGAAAATAATTTTTGGAGATATTACTACTGGGCCGTCTTCAGATCTTCAAGCTGCTACAAATTTAGCAAAAGCCATGGTGACACGTTGGGGAATGTCTGATCTTATTGGGCCTGTGGCATTGGTTTCAGGTGGAGGAAAAAGTGGATGGAATGAAGCTCGTGAAGATGGATTTTCAGAGACAGTGTCTACAAAAGTAGATGCTGAAGTTTTACGTATTATTACTGATGGAATAAAATCTGCAGAAAAAGTGCTTACAGAAAATAAAAAAGCCCTTGATGCTATTGCTTTAAAATTGATTGAAGTTGAAACTCTTGAACAAGAAGAATATGAAAAAATAATTTTAGCTCACGGTATAATTTTAAAGAAAAAAGAGGAAGAAAAGAAAGTAATTTAAATTTTTGCTAAAAAGAACTTAATTTTGTATTATGAAATAATTAACCTTCCGCCCTTAGCTCAGTTGGTTAGAGCACAGAGCTTATACCTCTGGGGTCCTACGTTCGAATCGTAGAGGGCGGACAAGATGTTTAATCTTTTTAAGAAAATTGAGAAAAAAGAAGAAAAGTTGATACATCCAGATTTTAAAATTAGAGATGGTTTTTGGTTTTGGAATTACACGGATTTTGGAAAATATATAAAACAAAAAAGAACTGATCTTCACACCTACGATTTGAACAGTGTCATAAAGATAGCTTTTCCTTTTGATGAGATTGATTTGTTGAATGATTGTCCTTTTATGTGCAAGATAGGAGATAATGTCAGCTCCCAGAAAGATACAAAATACTTTGGTGTTGCTTATGCTTATAAAGATGAAATGGAAAAGATAAATAGATTTGGGAAAAAATTTTCTAGATATGAAATTATTACAGATCTTGATTATATGGGTAATAAAAGAAGTTAGATATTGTGAAGGATAGATTTTACTCAAAATGAAATTCTCCTGCCTTTTCTTTTACTTTATTTTTTAATAGGGGGTATTTTGAAAGTTCTGGGTCGTTAGTTATTAAACGAATGGCTTCTGTACGAGCAACTTCAACCATTTTTATATTTTTAATAGCTTCCATCCCAAGATCAGAAATACCCCATTGTTTTGTTCCTCTAAGTTCACCAGAGCCACGTAATGATAAATCCAGTTCTGCTAATTCAAAGCCATTTTTAGCAGTTTTTAATGCATTTAATCTTTGAATAGTTTTATCACTTTTAGCATCCGCAAAAACATAACAATATGCTTGATGGTTGCTTCTTATTACGCGTCCACGAAGCTGGTGAAGCTGGGCCAAGCCAAAACGTTCTGCGCCTTCTATAATTATTACAGTCGCATTTGGCACATTCACACCGACTTCCACCACAGATGTTGCACATAAAATATTTATTTTGCCTTCAGTAAAATCTTGCATTACGTCTTCTTTTTTTTGTTTAGACATTTTACTGTGAAGAACATCTATTTCATATTCTTTAAATATTTCTTTTTTCAAACGCTTTGCTTCAGCAGTTACAGCTTTTACATTTAATGCCATTTCTTGATCAGGATCAGGCTCGTCTATTCTTGGACAAATTATATAAAGTTGTCGTCCAGCTTCTAATTCTTTTTTTATTTTTTCATAAGTTTCATCTCTTTTGTTAGGTGTGATAATTTCTGTAATTATTTGTTTTCGACCCAGTGGCATTTCATCAAGTAATGATAAATCTAGATCGCCATATATGGTAAGAGCTAGGGTGCGTGGTATTGGAGTAGCAGTCATAGAAAGTAGGTGAGGGGCAATATTGTCTTTACGTACAAGCTTTCTTCTTTGTGCTGTTCCAAATCTATGTTGTTCGTCTATTATGACTAATGCAAGATTTTTAAATTTAACTGTTTTTTGAATAAGGGCATGCGTGCCTATCAAAACAGGAATTTCTCCATTTGCTATCCATTTTAATAGTTGTGTGCGAGAAATATCTGTCCATCCAGCAAGATTTACTTTTGATGGGAATTTTTTACAGCCACTTCCTGTGATAAGTCCTATATTTATTGGTAAGTGTCTAAAATATTGAATAAAAGATTCAAAATGTTGGCTTGCCAATATTTCTGTCGGTGCCATATATGCCACTTGTAAATTTCCAAAAGTTTGTGGCTTGCCCTGACCAAAGTCGAAGGGTCTTTGCATTACTGTAATATAAGAAGCCGTAGCAGCAACTGCAGTTTTTCCACTTCCCACATCACCTTCAAGAAGGCGAGACATTGGAAAAGTTTTACCCATATCTAAAAGTATAGTATTGATTGATTCTATTTGAGATTTTGTAGGTTTGAAAGGAAAGCGTTTTAGAAACTCTTCTTTATTTTTTGGATCTGTTTTAATTTGAAAAGATTTATTTTTTCTATATTCAAATTTATCGTGTTGTCTTTCAAGCTGTATAAAAAAGACTTCTTCAAATGCAAATCTTTTTTTTGCTGATGTTGCATCTTCTTTGTTTTTTGGTTTATGAATCCATATGAGTGCAGTTTTAAGTGTTGGCAAATTATATTTTTTTAAAATATCAGCTGGAATATAATCTATAATATTATCCAATGTTTTATCTTTCAAGACTTTTTCAATAGCATGATAAAACCATTTAGAAGTTATGCCTCGTGTTTCAGCATAAATAGGGTAAGAAAATCCTATATTATCTTTTATGCCATCTTTTGTAGAGAATAAAGTATCATGAGTGTCTATTGCCATATCAGGAGTTTTTTCAAATTCTGGATTTGCAATATATATTCCTCCTTTGCCTTGAGTAACTTTCCCAGTCAATTTTACAGCTTCACCAGAGTGTATCATTTTTGCCATATATGCTTGATTGAACCAGATGATTTTTATTTTTCCAGATAAATCTTCTATTTCACCTTCGGCCATCGGAATTTTTGAACGATAACCCTTTTTTGTTTTTAAATTTGAAATTTTTCCATAAACAGTAGCTATTTCTCCAGATATAAGTTCAGAAATTTTTTTAACTTCACTTATGTCGCTATACCGGACAGGGAAGTGAAATAATATATCTGCTACAGAAAAAAGATTAAGCTTTTTTAAAGCTTTTTTTTGATTTATATCTAAATGAAATATAATTTCAAGTTTGTTGTGTAATTCCATAAATACATTATACCATTTATGGTATAATGTATTTATTATTTAATAATATAAAAAATGAAAAAAGAAGATTTAAAAAAAGAAACCCTTAAATTTCTTAGTGAGAATGTTACTGCAGCCGTATCTACAGTTTCTTTTGAAGGTGAGCCTGAAGTAGCCACAATGTATTATTATACAGATGATAATTTTAATTTTTATTTTATTACTTCAAAAAATTCTCAAAAATTAAAAAATATTGAAACAAATCAAAAAGTAGCTATAGTGGTAGGGTTTGGTCCAACCCCTATTACTGTTCAAGCTGGTGGAATTGCTGAAGTCAGTACTGATTTTAAAGAGGAATTAGTTAATAAAGTTTTAGAAAAAATTAATTTTTATAGTGTTGATCAATTACCTTTTTTACAACTTCAAAAAAATGGTTTAGTTCTTTTAAAAGTAAAACCAAAATGGCTAGTTTTATTAAATTTTGATAAAGAAGGTCATCTCAGTACATATAATCATAATTTTCATAAATTAATATAAAATGATATTATCATGACAGATGATTTAAATAAAAAACTTAAGGAACGAACAATAGAGCTTTCTAATCTTTTAATTGAACAAAAAAAAATTGCTAGAATGCTTATTCATAGAGATTTAGAATTAACTAAAGCTAATGAAAAACTTCAAAAGCTTGATAAAGTAAAATCTGATTTTATATCAGTTGTAGCGCATCAGCTTCGGACTCCTCTTTCTGGTATTAAATGGACTCTTTCTTTATTACTTTCTGGAGATGTGGGATCTTTAAATAAAGATCAAAATAACTTACTAAATAAGACTTATAAAAGTAATGATAGAATGATTGCTTTAATAAATGATATGTTGATTGCTGATGGTATTCAATCTGGTAGAGTTCATTATGGATTTAATAATCTTGATATAGTTAGTTTTATTAATGATATTATTTTTGAAGTTAACCCAATTGCATTAAAACGAAATATTTTAATTAAATATAAAGATAAATTTGAAAATTTACCTCAAGCTTATATTGATAAAGAGTCTATGTATGCTGTTGTGCAAAATTTATTAGAAAATGCTATTAAATATTCTAAGGATGGGGGAGAAATTAATATAGATATAAAGAAAGATAAAGATCATTTTATTATTTCTATTACTGATCATGGTATTGGAATACCTAAAGATCAACAAGAAAATATTTTTTCAAAATTTTTTAGAGCACGAAATGCTGTTCAACACGAAATTGATGGGACAGGTCTTGGTTTATTTATTGCTAAAGAAACTATTTTAAAAAATAATGGGTTATTATGGTTTGAGAGTATTGAAGGGGAAGGAAGCACTTTTTATTTTACTGTTCCACTACAAAAAAATTCTTAGGTTTTTTAAAAAATATTTTTTATTGGCGGATGAGGTGAGATTCGAACTCACGGTCCTTTTAAAGAGACGGCGGTTTAGTAAACCGCTGGTTTAAGCCACTCACCCACTCATCCAAAACTTAAGATAGAGTATATCAGAAAATGAAAAAAAAGTAATAATATGTTAGAGTGATTTAAATAATTGGAGCCGTGTCAGAGTGGTCTAACGTACCTCTTTGCTAAAGAGGCAGGGGCTTCAAAACCCCTCGACGGTTCGAATCCGTCCGGCTCCGCCAATTTTATTCTTATTAATATCTTAACTTGAAATCTTACAATATTTTTATATAATTCTTTAATTATTTTTAGTTATAAATTTTTATTAATTATTAAAGATTAAAGAAAGTTTTTTTGTTTTATTATTTTTTAATTTTTTTATTCATATAAATTTATTGCATTTTTTATAATATAAAATATAATAATTATATGTTTAAGAGTAATTATTTATTATTTAGTATTATACTTATAACTATTCTAATGGCAGGTTTTTATTTTTATTATCAAAATATTACTGTTTCTTCTGATGTTAGAGAACCAAGAACAAGAAATACTTTTTTACCAAAAGATAAAAGACCTACAACCCCTCCTACAACCCCTCCTACAACCCCTCCTACAACCCCTCCTACAACCCCTCCTACAACCGGTGGTGATATAACTGGTAACAGTAATGATGAAGTTACTTTTTCTTCTTCAAAAAAATGTAAATTAACAAATGGTTTTTGTCAAAATTTCACTGCTAGTTGTACTAATATCACTAAAAAAGGTTCTGTAATTGTTAATGAACCTAGTGGAACAAATATAGGTACTATTTTTTTAATGACTGGTGGAGGG
>Ga0172371_10004046_pt1 | contig 22407 bp, 18 predicted proteins | sample Lak12m_FD_114543 | JGI IMG/M metagenome (GOLD analysis project Ga0172371, IMG submission 114543) | Freshwater microbial communities from Kabuno Bay, South-Kivu, Congo - kab_022012_12m | ecosystem: Environmental > Aquatic > Freshwater > Lake | place: Democratic Republic of the Congo: South-Kivu...
CACCAGCATGTAATCCGTTTTACCCCGGTAGCAGAAGAGTGGCTCAGCCTTGCCCAGGGATTCGACCATTCCTGCCGGAGGATCGGCCGGTTCCAGCTCATCGGCCGGAAAATCCAGGATATACCGGCTGCCTTCGCGGAAAACCCTCAGAACTCCGCTCCGGGATCCGAAAAAGAGTTCATCACGGTCATAGCCGAGGTGGCTAAACAGCACATGCGATGTGGCAAGTGTGGCGTGGCCGCACAGGTCAACCTCAACCGTTGGAGTAAACCACCTGATATGATAATTATCGCCGTCGGGAATGAAAAATGCGGTTTCGGCCAGGTTGTTTTCCATGGCAATATTCTGCATCTCTGAATCTTCAAGCCATTCGGTCAAGGGAACCACGCCTGCCGGATTTCCGGAAAACAGGCGTGAGGTGAAAGCATCTACCTGAAATATTTTCAAATTTTTCATTTATAGTCTGATTGAAGTCATTACAAATTCAAAGAAAAAATGTGAATCCGAACCCGATAATTCCGGAGTGGCCCGGTACGAGAACCTGCATCCTAAAGGAATACCGAGCAGGTTCAGCCAGCGGGTATCCATGGTTAGTTCAATCCCGGCGGATGCAAAGAGGCCCCGCCTGGTGGTGGCATCGTCCAGCACCACTGATCCGGCTCCCAGATCGGCAAAAACAGTTCCCCTGACGCGCATCAGGTAAAAAATTCCCAACATCCCGAAATCGGGATAGACCAGCGGCAGGTGATAGGCTGTCTGCAATGTGGTCATCCAGTTGGTGGTTGGAAGGGTATATCCCCTGGGATAAATGAAGAGATCGAGGAACTGATAGGGATTGGAAGCTTTCTCGATTTTTGCACCGGCGCTGACCACCAGATTATGATTGGGCCATAGTCCCCTGATCGCTCCGTCGGCGATGGCATAGATCTGCTGACCTTTCAGCTCACCGAGAGCCCGGTCGAAACCGGCCTCAATGCCGAATCCGAGCGGTGTGGTAATGTTTTGGAGCGCCTGCCTTTTGGTCTGGATATATTGCATGCTCAGACCGGCAGCATGGACCATCTGACCGGCCCTGTTTCCTTCACCCGGATCCGGAGTGACCTGGCTGTTACGGATCAGATTGTATTGCAGGCCGATATGCGCTTGCCGGAAGAATAATCCCTTGCTGTAATTCAACGGAAGATTGGCCGAAAATCCGGCAATATCATCGGTCGATAAAACAGTTTGTCCGCCGGTATTCGTTTTACGGTAATTCCTTGCGAGTGAAAGGGAGAGGATCGGGTAAGTTCCTCCATAATACGCCGATGCGCTGAAGCCCGGGACTTTCTCATTCCAGTAATACGAGCCACCGGCCTCAAAATGCAGATTGCCGAGCGTGTTATCCGAAACGACCGTCAGCACTACGGCCTCATCAGTGGGGTCGACCGCCCAGCTGTGGATGCGAACGGGATGCAGGAGATTGTAATATCGCTTCGGATGTACGGTGTCATCAGGAACTTTGGAAAGGATATTGCCTCCCTCCTCCTTGAAAAAGCTCCGGTTAAATGATTCCAGCTGATCCAGCGGAAGAGGCCTGAATGGTTCAGGGGTGAGTTCGTTCAGGGAGGCAGTCATCAGCCTGAGGCCCTTCCGGGTGAATTCGGAATAGACCAGTGAGCCCTCATCGGGGCTGACTGCCGGATGATATGCGCCGAACCGGGTGCTGGTCAGCCTTGAGATTTCCGAACTGGCTTTATCCAGACTGTACACATTATTGACGCCGGAATAGCTTGATGAATAGTACAATTTATCCCGGGTGGGCCAGAGCTCCCCGATAATATGGTTTTCGGAGGGAGTCAGTGAATGTATTGTGCCTGATGCCACCTCCTGGCGGATGATCTTCATGTTGCCCTTGCCGGTCCTGACGGCGCTGACAATATGATTGCCATCTGTATCCCATTTGGGACAGGTGAAAAAATACTGATCCGGATTTGGCAGTGACTGAAGGACCTTGCCCGAATTGATATCGAGTATCAGGAGATTGCACCGGTCCATCAGATCATTTTCAACCACCAGCACTTTGGTCCCGTCGGACGAGAGGGCCGGAGAAAAATACCTCTGATGACTGGTCAGATATCTTTTGACTCCGGTTTCCCGGTTGAAGAGGACAATATCGGAGTAGTTGCGTGCTGAAAACCGGGAATCCCAGCTAACCTCGGCCCAGGCGAGCCACGGACCGCCAGCGGTGAAATAGAGATCCTGCGCGATGCCGGTTTCGCAAATCATCTCTTCGGTGCCATCCATGGCTATTTTGTAGATGGCACCTGTTTGCTTATAACTTTCTTTGTGCACAAGAAGCTCTCCATCAGGAAGATAAACAGGATGCCGGTAGGCGGTCACAGTTTTTGTATCCTTACTCACTGCGCTTCCCGGAGTCAGCTTCAGCTGATTCTCTTCCTGATACCACTTGTCACGATACTGATTCATGGCCTCCCGGTAAAATCCTCTGGTCATGCTGCCGGTATAAAGCAAAACCGCATCTGCGAACGGATACATCAACCCTCGGTACCAAACCGTACGGTTGAGTACCTTGGTCCAGAAATCATTTCCGTAGGTTTCCCTGCCATATGAGCACAAAAGGTATCCAAGTGTGTAGTGATCAGGGACATAATCCTTATATGAGCCATTTCTGGCTTTCATGTACCTGTACCGGACGCTGTCGAGCTCGATGCTGCGGTATTGCGACATGAAGTAGGGGATCCGGCCTCGTCCCTGGGTGGTCAGGGCCGTTTCAGTGACAACGGCGTCCCCTTCAAAAAACCAATCAGGAACCGCCAGCATCATAAACAGGCTCCATCCGGGCTCTCCCATCAGGATATATCCAATTTTGCTCAGCCCCCTGCGAAGGTTGGTGTATTGCAGCACATGCCTGTATTCGTGGATCGACAGAAGATCAAGCCAGTCATTGGAGCCCAGGCTGTTGTTATCTTGCGGGGGAGTGGTGTAAAATTCAGATTTAAAGGGCATTGTGGCCACATAGCCGTTTGAGATGACCCCCTGATTATTGAGGATCAGGTCGAGATGCTTTCTGCGAGGGCCAATGGAGGTCCGGTTATTGGCATCCTCATAACGGATCAGGCCAGAAACCCTCTGGGCCTGCTGATCCAAACCCTCTGGATAAATAACCCGTAATCCCTTTGTCTTGAGCTGATACCATTTGATTCCGGGAGGAAAACTGCCGAAATCCTGGGACGACAAGGAGAAAGGAGAAAGGAGAAAGGAGAAAGTTAAAAGGAGAAAGTGGTAGTTTTTCATGGCGTAACTCCGAGTTACGCCAAATTTACTTAAACCTGTCAGGTTTTTAAAACCTGACAGGTTTAAAAACTGTGCCACTTCTCCAGCTTAATCTTTCCGTCCACCGAAACCACGATCACTTTTACCGGAACCTTTCTGGAGGACTGACTGAGAGCCATTTCGGCGATCTGAATTAGACCGTTGCAGCAGGGAACCTCCATTACCATGACGGTGAGGGTGTCGATATTGCTTTCCTCGATCAGCACGCGCAGTTTCTCCACATAAACTTCCCGGTTTGAATCCAGCTTGGGACAAGCGATTGCCAGAGTTTTGCCATGGAGATATCCGGCGTGGAAATTGCCCAGGGTGAATGCCGTGCAGTCGGCAGCCAGCAACAGGTTTGAGCCATGGAAATGTCCCGCCCTCGGGTTCAGTAAGTGCATCTGTACCGGCCAGTGGGTGAGTGCCGATGGGGTTGATCCGCCCGCAAAGGCAGCAGCGGCGGGAACGCCGAAGGTCCTCGTTTGCGAACCCTGGCAACCGCAACCCGCGCCCTCTTCATGATGTCCGTGATGATGATGGTCGTGCCCGTTCCCATGCACTTCCTGCCCTCCTGCCTTCCTGCCTTCTTGCCCTGCCATCGGCATATCGTGGACTGCCTCAAGTACCTCATCCGGATCAAAATCCAGTTCGTCCTGGTGCTCAAGCATATATTGAACTCCCTGACGGAGAAAATCTTTTTCACCATGTTCTTTCAGGTGACCAAGGTGAGCAATCAGGGTGTTTTTACCCTTTTTCATCATCTGTTCCATCACCCTGATCTCATTGTAAGGTTCTGCTTCCCGCTCCTCGATCGTTATGGCTCCCTCCGGGCAATGACCGATGCAGGCACCGAGCCCATCGCACATCAGGTCACTGATCAGTCTTGCCTTTCCATCGATGATCTGAAGGGCCCCCTCATGGCAGTTTGGCACACAGACTCCGCAGCCGTTGCACAAATCTTCGTCAATCGTGATAATTTCTCTTTTCATTCGTTGATTTTGTACCAAAAATAGAATCTCTGTAATGTGAAAATTGTTACAATTGTTACATATTGATTTTGATCATGGAATGGATTGAATTGACGGCTCAATGTCCGATCATGCGGGGCGTGGCTGCAGAGGATCTGCTGAAACATTTTGAGAATCTTCAGTTTCAGATAAAATCTTTCAGGAAGGACGAGATGATCGCCCAACAGGGAGATGAGGTGAACCGACTGATGATCCTTCTTGAGGGGTCGGCCCGCGGTGAGATGACCGACAGCGAGGGCAGGGTAGTGAAAATAGAGGACGTGGAAGCGCCCAGACCACTGGCAGGAGCTTTTTTATTCGGTCAGGAAAACCGGTTTCCGGTAGATGTATTTGCCAATGAGCCGGTTAAGGCGCTTGTGATATACCGTGAGGAATTCATGAAACTCCTTCGGATGAATGAGACGATCATGCTGAATTACCTGTCGATGGTGAGCTCCAAGGCCCAGTTCCTTACAAGAAAAATCAAGTTCCTTACTATTAAAACCATAAAGGGGAAAATAGCCAATTACCTGCTAACCATCGGGGCGGCAGGTAGTTCATCCGTGGAGATACCGGTAAGCCAGCAGGAACTTGCGGATCTTTTCGGGGTGGCACGACCTTCAGTGGCACGGGGATTTGCCGCAATGGAGAGCGAAGGTATGATTGAGGTGAGGAACCGGAAGGTTAAAGTGCTGGATGCTAAAAAATTAAAGCTGTCAGCTTTTGAGGGCTGACAGCTTTACTGCGGAAGATAGAGAGAATTAAATTTCCTCTGTTTCAACCACTTTGGCCAAAATATCGCCGTAAGGGATCAGGAAAAACTCTTTTCCTTCGAACTTGACGTTTTGACCGCCATATTCTTTAAAATATACGGTATCCCCAACTGCAATCTCAGGATTGTCGATCTGGCTCATACTGAGAACTTTGCCGAATCTGGGTTTTTCACTTGCTGAGTCGGGGATGATAATGCCTGTGGCAGTTTTCTTCTCCTTCTGGCTGTCGAGCTCCAGAAGTACTTGCTGGTTTACGGGATGCAATTCTTTCATGATTATTTCAATAAGTCGTCAATTACTTTTTTGAATCTCTGTTTGTTTTCAGCGTGGTTTGCACTTGCGCCTGAAGCCAGGGATGGTTTACCGCTCTTCGGGATGATCAGGAAAGTTGGAATGTTCCTGACCCCAAACAGTCCGGCCAGCTCGGGCTCATTGTCAACATTTATTTTGTAAATATAAACTTTCCCGTCATACTCCTTGGCGAGTTCTTCCAGTGCCGGCGCCACCTTTTTGCACGGTCCGCACCAATCAGCGTAAAAATCAATGATGGCCGGCTTGTCGCCTTTATAGACCCATTCGGTCTTATTCTTTTCATAATCCATCACCCGCTTGATGAACTCAGCCTTGGTGAGGTGGATTGGTTTGCCCGTCGACCCTGATGACTGGTTGACAGGATTGCCGGCGAAAAGCATCAATCCTGAAAACATAACGAGCATAATTCCTGAAACGATCTTTTTCATTATGTAATAGTTATTTGATTTCCAATAATGTATCCAGTTTCTTCTGATCAAATCCAACAACCCAGCTGCCATCAATCTCGGTCTGCGGAACTCCCTGCTGACCAGTTCTGTTGACCAAATTCCTTGCGGCATCAGGATCTCTTGAAACATCAACATCCGTGAAGTAAACTTTGTTCTTGCGAAGATAATTTTTCAGTGTGGTACACCAGGTACAGGTTGGCGTTGAATACACAGTCACCTGCTTCATCCGCTTGCCCTCTTTCTCCATTTTGGCCCGGTAGGCGGCCTCCTCAAAAAACGATTTCAACACCTGAGGCTGCTGGCAACCTTTGATCACATTCCGCAGCTCCCCCGACTCAAATTCCAGCAAGGAAGGAACCGACGAAATGCCATAGACAGGATGAATATCCCTTACCTCAGCCACATTGACTGAAAACAATGGCAGGTCACCCGCAAGGTCTGCACTTTTACCAAAGTTCTCCATCGCACATTCGCTCTGTTCTGAACCGGTCTTATACAGAAGCACATACACCTTTTTATGTGTGCCAGTGTGTACCTTTAGTTCGGATAGTCCTGATATTGGTTTGATATTCATGTTATAACAAATATATAGATATTTAAATATGATCAGAAATCATGCCAAATAATTCCGGGATGACAAAATGAATATATTGTCAGTTTGAAGAAGAAACCAGTGTTGAGGTAAACAGCAGGTTTACATGAGGATCCAGCTCCACCGAAGCGGGATTGAATGTCAGGGGAACTGACAGGCCCGAGTCGGCAGAATTGACCAGAACAGTTACCTCCTTAACGCTTTTTCCCTTACTGTCAATGAAGCTCAGCGTGAGCGGAAATCTGAACACCAGACCCTTATTGGTTTGGATCAGTTTAATGTCTACGGCTGCCGTACGGTCATCATATTTCCAGCTATATTCCAGATTCAGCTGATCAGGCTGTCGTAACCACTGGTCGAAGAAATATGCCAGATCCCGGCCAGAGATCTCCTCCATGATTTTGCAAAAGTCTTCTGTCAGGGCATTTTTGTTTTTATACTCCTGATAAAACTGCCTGATCCCTTTCCAGAAAAGCTCATCCCCGAGTTCATTTCTGAGCATGTGGAGAACCCAGGCCCCTTTTTGATAGGAATTTGTGTTCAGGAGCTTTCTCATATCAGTTACACTATTGTCAATCACAGGTTTGGGATTCTTCTGATTCGCCGTGATCACTGCCTGTCTCATTTGCAGCATGCTTTTCTCCAGGGATCGGTTTGGAAGCATGGAATCGGCATACACCACTTCAAGATAGGTGGCAAACCCCTCGCTGAGCCAGATATGGTGCCAGTCCTTCTCGGTTACCGCATCGCCAAACCATTGGTGAGCAATCTCATGGGCCAGGAGGCTTTTGACTCCGTTATTGCCTTTCACTGAGTTTTCGTAATAAAAGATGCAACTGGAATTCTCCATCCCGCCGAAAATGGTTTTCGACTGCACGTTCGCCAGTTTCTCATAAGCATAGGGACCGATAAGATTCTGGTAAAAAGTGAGAATATCCACAGCCGGTTCATAATCAATGAAGCCGACTTCCCGGTCCTTGCTGTAAACCCAGGTCTGCACCGGGATTCCGTAAGAGAAACCTGCAGTGCACCAGGCAAAGTCAGCTGCTCCGATCACCATCACCTTTGTTGGAATCCCGACAGACTCACTCCATTTGGTAACCTTGTACCGGTATTGGCTCCCTGGTTTTTCCACCGGATATACGGCGGACAGGTATCCGACACCCACTACCTGATAATGAGCCGGAGCCGTGACGATAAAATCAACGGTGGCCTTGTCCGACGGATGATCTACGCAGGCCAGCCAGTTCCTTGCCCGGTCGGGCCAGTTGTCGGCGAAAAAAGTCCTTTCCCCGTGCTTGTTTTTCGAAATGATCATGCCGTCTGTCGGCACACCGGAATAGCCAACATACAGGGTTCCGGTCCAGGGTTCAGTTCTGACGGGCAGGAACACAGTGATCCTGTTCTCCTTATGTTCGAATTTGATCTTCTTGTCATCCAGGTTCAAGACGGAAATTTCCATTCCTTTTCCATTTTCACCCCGGCTCCTCAAATCCAACCCCATTTCACCGGATCTGCCGTCGGAACTGAAAGTGATCTCGGAACTCATTCTGATCATATCCGTTGAATCTTCGAGGTAAACCCTGAAAGTGTAATGGGTAACGTCAATGCCACAGTTGATGGGATATTCGTCCTGTGCAACAGCGATTCGACAGGTCAGAAGGATTATTATAATGAAGGGTATCAGCCGAAATTTCATGACCGTAAATGTGTTTTCCGAAAGTAATCCCTAGTCAATACATTTCCTAGAACCGGGGAAATCTTTCAGGAGATCCGGCTCCAGTTCCTGGTTTCATGTTTCTGTTTTTCAAGCTGTTTGACCAGCATGGAATTCTCAGGCAATACCAGCATCGGGTCGGTTTCGAGGACCCGTTCCGCCGCCCGCCTTGCCTGTTCCAGGATCCTTCCGTCGGTTAAAAGATTGGCAATATTGAGGTTAAACGGCATCCCGCTCTGCTGGGTCCCTTCCAGATCGCCCGGGCCCCGGAGTTTCATGTCCACATCAGCAATCTCAAATCCGTCCTGCGTCCTGACCATAGTTTCCAGGCGGGTTTTTGCCTCTTTTGATAACTTGAAACCACTCATCAGAATGCAATAGGACTGATCGGCACCCCTGCCGACACGTCCTCTGAGCTGATGTAACTGGCTCAGCCCGAATCTTTCGGCACTCTCAATCATCATCACGCTGGCATTGGGAACATCAACCCCAACCTCAATCACGGTGGTGGAAACCATGATCTTCGTGATGCCTCTTACAAAATAATCCATGGCCTTGGCTTTCTCTTCCGGTTTCATACGGCCGTGCAGAACCGAAACGGCATATTCAGGCGCGGGAAAAGCCCTGGAGATGCTGTCGTAGCCATCATAAAGATCTTTGTAGTCAAGGCTTTCCGACTCCTGAATCAGGGGATATACAATGTAGATTTGCCTTCCCTGGTGGATCTGCTTTCTGATGAATTCATACACCGCCAGCCTTTTGGAATCGTAATAGTGGACTGTCTGGATCGGCTTACGTCCGGGCGGCATCTCATCGATCACCGACAAATCCAGATCTCCGTAAAGGGTCATGGCCAGGGTTCTGGGAATCGGGGTGGCGGTCATTACCAGAATGTGAGGGAGAATGTTTCCGGTTTTTTCCCAAAGCCTGGCTCTCTGTGCCACACCAAACCTGTGTTGTTCATCGATTACCACCAGGCCAAGATTTTTAAACTGCACGCTGTCCTCGATCAGGGCATGCGTGCCAATGAGTATATCCAGCTCACCTTCCCTCAATTCGGCGTGAAGGGTATTCCTGTGGCTGGTTTTGGTGGATCCGGTCAGCAGTCTTACATGTACGGGTAGGTTGGCCAGCATTCTGGTGATCGTCTGGAAATGCTGCTGGGCAAGGATCTCTGTAGGTGCCATCAGACAAGCCTGATAACCGTTGTCGAGGGCGATCAGCATGCTCAGGATCGCTACCAGGGTTTTTCCGCTACCCACATCTCCCTGGAGCAACCGGTTCATCTGCATGCCCGATCCCAGGTCCTTCCGGATCTCCCGCATCACCCTTTTTTGGGCGCCGGTCATTTCAAATGGCAGATGCTCAGAATAAAAGCGATTGAACAGCTCTCCGATCCTGCTGAATACATGCCCCCTGATCCTGCTGTTTTTGATGTTTTTTTGTCGCAGCAAGGACAGCTGGATGAAAAACAGCTCTTCAAATTTGAGCCTGTACCGGGCCCTTTTCAAGATATCCAGGTCCTTCGGAAAATGAATGTTCAGTAGTGATTCATTAATGTCAGGAAGTTTAAGCCAATCGAGTACCTGTGACGGAAGGGACTCCGGGATTTTTCCATGGACCCGTTGAAGAAGTTGGTATTCAAGTTTATGGAGGACTCTGGAGGTGATAAAACTGTTCTTCAGCTTCTCTGTGGTGGGGTAGGCAGCCTGAAAACTGAAGGGATAGGCTATTTGCGCTGCTTTCCCGGCTTCCTCCATTTCAGGGTGGGGTATCGTCCAAATCCCATTATATACCTGGGGTTTGCCGTATATTATGTACTCCGTACCGAATTTGACAGATTGCTGGATCCACTTGATTCCCTGAAACCAGATTAGTTCAATTGACCCAGTTTCATCCTCCAGCCGGGCAGTCAGGCGCACTCTGGGCTTTTTGCCTGCAAGTTCCATGGTTGCCACTTTCCCTCTGAGCTGAATATAGGCCTGATCAGAATTGACCTCCCTGATGGTTAAAAACCTGGTGCGGTCGGCGTACTTAAAGGGGTAGTGCCTGAGAAGATCTTCAAAGGTCTGAACTCCAAGTTCCTTGAACAGCATTTCCGCCCGTTTGGGTCCCACCCCGGGTAAAAACTTGATGTCGGTGTCAAGAATAGGGTCCATCCCGACGAATTTAGCAGGAATAACGGTCTTTGTTAAATAATGTTAATAAGTCGGGGGTTAAAATGGTTCTCCTGAATTACGGCTATTTTTGCAACAAAAGGATCACCCACATGGAACATATTATCGCCCTCAGGGGATTAATCAAGAATTATCAGGTTGGTACCCAGATCGTGCAGGCACTGCGCGGTGTTGACCTAAATATAAAAAAGGGAGAATATGTCGCCATCATGGGTCCTTCGGGCTCGGGCAAATCAACCCTGATGAATATCCTGGGAGCATTGGACACCCCTTCAGGAGGAGAATATCATCTCAACGGGACCGATGTCAGCAAAATGGTTGACGATGAGCTGGCACAGATCAGGAATAAGGAAATTGGATTTATCTTTCAGACATTCAATCTGTTACCCCGTTATGATGCCCTGGAGAATGTTATGTTGCCGCTGATTTACGGTGGGGTGCCCAAACATGAAAGAAGGGAAAAGGCACTTAAGGTCCTGGAGGAGGTCGGCCTTGCCGACCGTGTGACCCACAAACCCAATGAACTCTCCGGAGGCCAGAGGCAGCGCGTTGCAGTTGCGAGGGCCCTGGTCAATAATCCGGCGATCATTCTGGCGGATGAGCCAACCGGAAACCTCGATTCCAAAACCTCGGTCGATATCATGAATCTGATCAAAGTGATTCATGATCTGGGCAATACGATTATCGTGGTAACTCATGAAGAGGACATTGCCAGAAGGGCCCAAAGAATCATCCGGCTTCTTGATGGGAAAATTAACAGTGACCTTCCGAATGTCCCGATAGCGTAACGATCAGTCTGATTGATCGTTAATCATTTATTAACATTTTTATCCCCATGTTGTTTTATTGAGCAATTAATTTACATTTGCGAAAAAATTGCCCAAAAAACCACTCATATGTATTGGACACTTGAATTGGCATCCAAACTTGAGGATGCGCCCTGGCCGGCAACCAAAGACGAATTGATCGATTTTGCCATTCGTTCCGGTGCACCACTGGAGGTGATTGAAAATCTCCAGGAGATCGAGGATGAAGGCGAAATCTATGAAAGCATAGAAGATATCTGGCCTGATTATCCAAGCAAGGACGACTTCTTCTTTAACGAGGAAGAGTACTGAAAAAACAGAAAGGCGCCACCGGCGCCTTTTTTATTTCCAAATACCCAGAGTTTCCCGGCTCTGAGGTCGCTTGTCGCCGAGCCACTTAAAACCATCGAGATACAGATCCTTGTCGCCCAGATCCTTCAGAGGTGTCAGCTTGGAATCAGGATCTTTAAGAAATGATATTCTGTCAATCTTCTTGTCCTTGAAAAAGATCACTATACGGCTGCTCACGACTCGGTTCTGACCAACAATCTCTTCCTCATTCTTAAGGTAGGAGAGGGACTCTCCGTTTCCGTCGACCTCAACCCTGCTCAATTGGTCATTTTCAAAGAACCCGTTGATGCTTTTACCTTTGATCTGGTTGAAATAAATTGAATCTTCCCGGGTAATCAGAAATCCAGAGCCCAGAAGTTCCATTTTTTTTATCCCCCCTTTCCTGAGGTACATCAGAAGGGTATCGGCTGTCTGCTGATTTTCGTCCTGCCAGATGACCGGCTCCCTGAATAGTCTGATCAGACTGTCAACCACCAGATAATCAAGTGAGTCACATCTGCCCTGCAGGTCGGTTCTGTAAAACTGGACTTTCGGATACGCCTGGATACGCCTCGATTTCAGCTCCTGTTCCCTTGAAGAGATCAGGGTGTCGGAATGGAGGAACAGGCTGTCCTTCTGGTCGATCATGATATAATCAACATTGTCGGTAACCCTGAACATGTTTTTCAATTCATCATAGAAAAGCCTGTTACCGGTGATCACCATGTTTTCAACCGTATCACGAAGTTCGATGTTCCCGAAGGCATCAGTAATGTGAATATCCTGATTATAGATCAGACTGTCGGTCCGGAGCTGCTGCTCTTTTGCCTGCATGTACACTTTACCATGGAACACCGACAGTTTGTTTTTTGAATCATAATATCCCCGGTTGCATGCAATGTAGTTGGTGTCGCTGAAGACCTCGGTAGGACCCTCGAACCACATGGTCTCTGTTTTGGAGTTGTAACGCAGGCTGTCGGTGAACAGCGTGTTGTCAGGATTGGTCATAACCACATTCTCCTTGAACACAAACATGTTCTGGTTTACATAATAGTAACCCCAGTAACTCTCAACCGTGTTGGAACTGTCCTTAATGTGACCTCCGCCATAGTACCAGGCGATCTCCTCCTTCATGTTATAATCGAGAGCCGGAGCACGAAGGGTCTCAACCACATTGTCCATCAGAACGTTATGGTCAAGCTTGGCCTGTTCGGTCTTGCCGTTGTAATCAATTTGTCCCGAATAGAGGTGCAGGGTATCTGCCTTGATGATATGAACCCGGCTGAATCCGTGAAACCGGCTGTTGGCCTGATCCAGGTAAGCGCTGTCACAGGTAAGGATCAGATTTTTATGTTTCATCCAGACATTACCCAGTAATCGCTGGATTCCCTTGCCAATGGATTCGTCATATTCGGTGATGTCAGCACTGAAATCAACAATCCTGGTTTCCTGCGACCGGGCGGCGAGGGATGAACACAGCAGAATAGCTGCGACAGAGAGCAGTTTAGGCCAGCATCTCATGAATGATGTCTTCCACCGATATACCCCGGGCTTCGGCTTTGTAATTTCTGATGATCCGGTGCCTGAGAATTGCCGGAGCAATAGCCCTTACGTCTTCAATATCAGGTGAATATTTACCGTTAAGGACGGCATGGGTTTTTGCCCCGAGGATCAGAAACTGGGAAGCCCTGGGTCCGGCGCCCCAGGTAAGGTACTCCTTCGCCATGGTGTGGGCATGTTCACTTCCGGCACGTGTTTTTGAGGCAAGTTTAACGGCCCACTCGATTACGCTCTGGTTAACGGGAACACGGTGAATCAGATCCTGGTACATCAGGATCTCCTCACGGGAGATCACCTGACTGAGCAAGGTGGTACCGCCGGAGGTGGTTTTTCTCACGATGTTCACCTCGTCGGCAAAAGCGGGGTAATCCAGCAGAATATTGAACATAAACCGGTCGAGCTGGGCCTCGGGCAGGGGATAGGTTCCCTCCTGCTCAATGGGGTTCTGGGTGGCCAGAACAAAAAAAGGATCCTGCAGCTGATACCGGATCCCTCCGGAGGTCACTGCCCGTTCCTGCATGGCTTCCAGCAGGGCGGATTGTGTTTTGGGAGGCGTACGGTTGATCTCGTCGGCAAGGATCATATGGGCAAACAGCGGACCTTTAACAAAGCTGAACTGCCGTTCGGAATTCAGGATCTCGGTCCCGATAATATCAGACGGCATCAGGTCGGGAGTGAACTGGATCCTTTTGAAATCCAATCCAAGAATCTGGGCTATAGTGGTTACCAGCAAGGTTTTAGCCAGCCCCGGTACCCCCACAAGAAGACAATGTCCGCGGCTGAAGATGCTCACCAGAACCTCCTTCACCACCTCATCCTGCCCGATGATCACATTCTGGATCTCCTGAAAGAACCTCTCGTAAGAATCTTTTAGCCTGTCAACCGCCTGCTTATCGTCCATAATTTTCACTATTTCACCCATCCTTCTCTTTCGAACGAACAATTCCTGAAATCCGGATCTATCCTGATATAAGTGTTTTTCTGTTTCTTGCCGATCCACTCATTCAGCACTCCCTGCTCCTTCTCCTGAAGAGCCAGGTTCTGGAGAAAGGTGTAATCCTGCTTCAGATCGGCCCGGTGCGCCGGTCGCCTGGATTTCAGGGTAATAACCTTGTATACCGGTTTATTGTTGCCATCTCTGCTTTCAAATACCTGGGAGATTTCGCCTACCTTGAGGTTCTTTACCGCATTCAGGATCTCAGCCGGCAGTTCCTGTGGTTCAAACCAGGTGGTATTGGCATTCTGGGGGTTGGATGTCTGAGCATCACCTTTATTTACGATCAAACCGCCGCTGCTTCTGGTATCCTTTTCATCAGAATAGAGCAGTGCAGCTTCTTCAAATTTGACCTTCCCTTCCCTGACCAATCCTGCGATACTGTCAAGTTCCTTTCTCACCCTGGCTTTTTCCTCAATGGTAGGCTTGGGATTCAACAGGATATGCCTGCAATCCACTAGGTCGCCCCTGCGTTCGATCAGTTGTATGATATGGTAACCGAAATCGGTTTTAACCACCCTTGAAATATCCCCGGGCTTGAGATTAAATGCAGCGGCCGCAAATTCAGGAGCCAGGATGCTTCTCGGTTGCAGTCCAAGCCTTCCACCCCTGGGAGCCGAACCCGGATCTTCAGAATAGAGTACAGCAAGGGTTTCAAAGCTTTCTCCTTTGAGGATCCTGTCGCGGAAACCATTCAACCGGTCCTGCACCTTTTTAATTTCAGATTCGGGAACCTGCGGTTTCATAACGATCTCCCGGATCTCCATGGTTTCAGGTCTCAGAGGGATCTGATTGGCAGGTAACTTCTTGTAATACTTCTGAACCTCCGATGGCGTAATTTTTACCCCACTGGTTATGGTCTTACTCATTTTGTCGGCAATCATGTTCTCCTTCTGGGGCTTAAGAAAATCTTTCTTGATCTCAAGCAGCGATTTATTGAACATGTTCTCGAGAACCTCCTGCGAACCCACCTGCAGAATATAGGTCTGCAGCTTGTTGTCGATAAGGCGTTCAACCTCGTCATCAGAAACCATGACGCTGTCGATTTCGGCCTGGGTAACTAGAAGTTTGGTGATCAGCTGGCTTTCAAGAACAAAACAATAGGGGTCGATCGGAAAATCAAACCTCTGGCTCTGATATTCCTTGATCGCGTTCTCAAGGTCAGATTGCAGAATGGGGTATTTACCCACCACGGCCACAATGCGGTCCATGATCATCGGATCCTTCTGTCCCACCACCTGTGCTTTTAGCAGGACGGGAAAAGACATCAAAGTAAGAGCCAGTATCAGGACCTTACTGCGGTCAGTTTTGGTAGACCTCAACTTCATTTGAGATAACAGCTTCATTATAAATAGATTCCTCCAGCTCTTTCAGAAAATCAATCTTTCTTTTATTAATAAGAATATCGATGATATCATGTCTGACATATTCAATCGGGGCGGTTTCTCCCGGCAATTTAAAGTCAGATATCTTCACATAATGGTAATAGCGTTCATCTTCAGCCTCAAGATACTTGTACCTCCTGAGAAACTGTTTCGGATCCTCAACGGTTCCGGGGATCTTCTGCATCAGTGAATTGAACGATAACCAGGTGCTCTCAAAAGATTCTGTATAATCGGCATACTGATCCGCAATTTCCCCCAGTCTTGTATAGGCAACATCACCTGATGAGTGCGCGAGTTCTCTGAATTCCCTGATTTTTGGAGCCGATTTTGGCAATCTGAAATAGACACCCTTCACAATAGGGGCCTGCAGAAGGAAATTTTGAGTGTACTGGTTGTAATAGGATGAGATCTGTGCATCTGTGACCACCGTATCAAGCTGCTGTGCCACAAGAAGCTTTTCATATTCATAGATCAGCAGCGTGGTCCTGTACTCCTGAATTTTTTGCTCCAGATCCTTTTGGGCGGCTGTCAGATTGAATTCAGCCTTGTTGACCAGGGCTTTCTTTTTCAACCACAGTTCGATATGGGATTTGATCATGTCCAGACTGTCCTCTTTGGTGGTGCCCGGGGGGATCATTTCCAGTATATCGCTTGGATACAGGTAATTACCGTAAGCCCTTGCCAACGGCTTCTCGTCATTCCGGCTATGCCTGAAATTACAGGATACCAGCATTAGAGGGATCAGGAGCAAAGGCAGGTAACGGCGCATTGAATCAGATTTTTATTTTGGAAAGTACGTCCTGGTTGACTTTCACCGGATATTTTTCCCGGAGGTTCTTCACCCATTCCTTTTCGAGGGTATCCTGATAATCGGCAGTCACCTGACCTCTGATATCTTCGAGTTTCTTGGGCCTTGGCTCCACAACCCGGTTGATCCAGACGAAGATCTTTGCATCCTGCTCATCAATAACCTCGGTAGCACCGCTCTTCCATTTTACCTGATCGATTATCCAGTTGTCGCCCTTGGTGTAAAGCTTGTCTTCAATCTCGAAACTGTTTCCGCTGTATTTGCCGCATATTTCACCCAGAGTGTTCTGGATGGTGGCACCGTCACATCCGCCCTTGCATTTTTTTGTCAATGTAGTCCGGAAATCGGAAACCATATTGTCGAGCTTATTGCTTCCTTTGGCGGTTATCATCACAGCATCCAGCCTTTGAGGCCACATGTACCTGTTCTGGTTGGCAGCGAAAAATGCTTTCAGTCCGGTGGTATCCTGTGTGGCTTTTGACCAAACCATCTTGTCGGTGATTTCGAACAGGAGATTGCCATCCCTGAACTCCTGATACAGATCCCGGAATTCCGGATATTTCTTATCAAGCTGCTTCTCTTCGTATTCGAGAATCTTCATTTTCTCAAACTGCTTGTATTTGTCGTCAACGAATTCGGCAATTGTCCTTTCAGTGCTCTCCCGCTGGTTCAGTGCCAGGAACCTGGCAAAGTCATACTGCCTGACGGTCAGGTCCCCGAGGGTAAAGAGTGTGCCGGTCTTCTGGAGGGCGGGATTGGCATCCCAGCGGCCTTCGAAAACCGACGGATCCACCATCCGGTAAAACTCCTCAAGTGACGGGGTATTCAATTTGTAGTTGTACTCTTTTTTCAGCTTTTCAACCACCGACCGCTCGCTTTTCAAGGCCCTTTCAGGGGATGCACTGATCTGGCGATACAGGGTGCTCCTGGCTTCCTCGTAAGATTCAGGCGCTTTGCGGTCGAGCAGCCGGATAATAAACCACCCCAGGGAGGTCTCAATAGGTTCGGTAATGTCTCCCGGATTTTTGAGGGAGTAGGCTGCCTCATCAAACGCGGGCTCCCGTTCCCTGGGTCCCATCCAGAAGCCGGCATCCCCGCGTACAGCCATAGTGCGGTCATCCGAGTATTTGCGCGCAAGTTCCTGAAAATCAGCTCCTGATTTCAGCTGAACATAAATATTGCTGATTTCGTCCTTAATCTGTGCCTTTTCTTCGTCGGTAGTAGTGTAGTTGACCGATTTCCAAATGGTTGCTATCTGAATTTTACCCCTTGCCGTAATCTTGTCGGTCACCTTGATAATATGATATCCGAATTCGGTTCTGACCGGCATGGAAATTTCACCCACCTTGAGCGAGAAAATGGCAGTTTCAAAGGGATAAACCAGCTTCAAAACGGTATAAAAACCGATGTCGCCTCCATTGGTGGCTGCTGAAATGTCGTCGCTCACCTCCTTGGCCACATCTTCAAATTTTTCACCTTTGAGTATGCGGTCCCTTACGGCCATTGCCTTTTTGTAGGCAAGCAGGGTATCCCCGGGAGGGGCATCCATTTTAACGCCGATCAGGATGTGGCTGGCCCTTACTTCAAATTTACTGCGCTCATGAGCTTCCTTAACAAGATCTTCAGTGATCTGTTTGTCAAGCAGATACGGTTTTGCAAGCTGAGCCCTCTGGGTGGAGAGTTCCTTGATGAACTGTTTGGAGGTGTCGAGCCCCTGGGCTTCGGCTTCCCTCACCTTAAGTTTGAAGTTGATAAACAGGTCGAGCGATTCTTTAAGGTCTGTTTTCTGATTGGCCAGATTGGCTTTGTTCTTATTCAGAATTCGAACGAATTCACTTGCATACACTGGCTTGTCCCCGATGGTCAGAAGGACAGCTTCCCTGTCCTGCGCATTCAGGTTTGTAAACAGCATGAAAGCTGAAAGGGTTATCGATACGAGAGAACTGTATTTCATATGAAATTACTGAGTTAATGAAGTAAACTAAGTATTAACGATCCGGAAACCCGTTTCGTATGGCCAATATCAAGCTTCTCTTGAATAGTTGGGCGACTCCCTGGTGATGGTCACATCATGCGGATGGCTTTCCACAACGCCGCTTGTTGTGATCCTGACGAACCTGGCCTTTTGCAGTTCCTTGATATTCAGTGCACCGCAATATCCCATACCTGCCCTGAGACCCCCAACCAACTGATAAATCACTTCACCCAGGGATCCCTTGAAAGGCACCCTGGCAGCGATCCCTTCCGGTACCAGTTTTTGGATCTCATCCTCCATGTCCTGGAAATAGCGGTCTTTTGATCCCTTTTGCATGGCTTCGATGGAACCCATGCCCCTATAGGATTTAAACTTTCTTCCCTGATAGATGATGGTCTCACCCGGCGATTCTTCGGTTCCTGCAAACAGGGAACCTGCCATGATCGTATCCGCGCCTGCGGCCAATGCCTTAACGATATCACCCGAATACCGGATGCCGCCGTCGGCAATAACCGGAATATTGCTGTTCTTCAAAGCTTTGGCTACTTCATAAATGGCTGTCAGCTGGGGAACACCCACTCCGGCAATCACCCGGGTGGTGCAGATGGATCCCGGACCGATCCCTACCTTTACGGCTGATACACCAGCTTTAACCAGTGCTTTGGCGGCTTCGCCGGTTCCGATATTCCCTGCAATAAATTCCATCTCAGGATAAGTTGACTTTGCCCTCCGGATGGTTTCCAGCACACCAGTCGAATGGCCGTGGGCGGTATCCACGATGATAGCATCCACCCCTGCGGAAACCAGGGCAGCGATTCGCTCAGGGGTATCGTAACCAGTGCCGACGGCTGCGGCAACCCTCAGACGGCCTCTCTCATCCTTGCAGGCATTCGGTCTGTCCTTGGTGATCGTCAGATCCTTATAGGTCAATAATCCGATCAGCCTAAAATCTTTATCTACAACCGGCAGCTTTTCGATCTTGTTCTTCTGAAGGATATCGGCGGCTTTGTCGAGATTAGCTGTTTCAGTGGTGGTTATCAGATTTTCGCGGGTCATCACCTCATAAATCGGTCGGTTGTCGTCGCGCTCAAAACGGAGATCCCTGTTGGTCACAATACCAACCAGTCGGCGGTCTTCGTTGATCACGGGTATGCCTCCGATCTTATAGTCGCTCATCAACTGATGTGCATCTCCAACCGTCTGATCCGGACGGATCGTAACCGGATCCATGATCATACCATTTTCAGCCCGTTTTACGGAAACGACCTGACGGGCCTGATCTTCGATGCTCATGTTCTTGTGAATCACTCCGATACCTCCCTCTCTTGCAATTGCCATTGCCATTGCTGCCTCGGTAACGGTATCCATGGCAGCCGAAACGATCGGAGTATTGAGACTTATTTTTGGGGTGAACCGGGTGGAAACATCCACATTCCTCGGCAAAACCTCAGAATAGGCGGGTATTAGCAGGACATCATCGAAAGTCAGACCTTCGAAATCAACTTTATCTTCAATAAATGACATACCGGAGATTTTATGTTCTGATAAATTTGCGCTAAATTACAAATTTCTCAGGGATTTGGAGACCTACAGGAAAATACTGGCCGATTACTGGGGATACACTGGATTCAGGCCTTTGCAGGAGGAAATCATCCGTTCCGTGATGCAAAACAGGGACACTTTGGCCCTCATGCCTACCGGAGGCGGAAAGTCCATAACATTTCAGGTTCCATCCCTGGCAAGGGAGGGGATTTGCCTCGTTGTCACCCCCCTGATTTCCCTCATGCAGGATCAGGTGGAGAACCTCAGGAGCAGGAATATCCGGGCCACCGCCATCCACTCGGGACTCACCTCATTCGAACTGGATATCGCTCTCGATAATTGCATCTACGGCGATTACAAGTTTTTGTACCTTTCCCCTGAGAGACTTTCGACCGAGTTGTTCCTTAAACGCCTGGAGAACATGAGGGTGAATCTCCTGGCGATCGATGAGGCTCACTGTATCAGCCAGTGGGGATATGATTTCAGGCCCTCTTACCTGAAAATCGCTGAGATCAGGAAATTGCTACCCGGAGTACCGGTACTGGCGCTGACTGCCACCGCCACGCCGACGGTTGCTGCTGATATCCAGGACCGCCTGCTGTTCAGGGAGCCCAATGTGATCAGGCAATCTTTTGAAAGGAAAAACCTGGTGTACCTCGTACGGCATACCGAGGACAAGATGGCCTATATGCTAAAGATCCTCAAGAGGCAATCCGGACCGTCCATTATTTATGTAAGGAACCGGAAGAAAACCAGGGAGATAGCCGAATTTCTCAGGAAAAACGGAGTATCAGCTCAGTTTTATCACGCGGGGATGGATCATGACGAACGAAAACAGCGGCAGGATGGATGGACCCACAATAAGATGAGGGTAATGGTTGCCACCAACGCATTCGGAATGGGAATTGACAAACCTGATGTCAGATCAGTGATCCATGCAGACCTCCCGGATTCGCCGGAGGCCTATTTTCAGGAGGCGGGCAGGGCTGGCCGCGACGGCAAGAAGGCATATGCGGTGCTCCTGTACCAGCCTTCCGACAAGCTTTCGCTGACAAAAAGCCATCAGGTTAGGTTTCCGGATATCGAAACCATCCGCAGGATCTATCAGGCCCTGGGTAATTATTTCCAGATCATTCCGGGAACCGGTAAAGGCCAGGTGTTTGATTTTGATCTGATGGACTTCAGTCAGAAATTCGGATTTCATTCCCTGGTTGCCTATCATGCCCTGAAACACCTGGAAAAGGCAGGATATGTTGAACTTACGGAGGAAATTGATATGCCTGCGCGGGTCCATTTCCGGGTCGACCGCGACGAACTGTACAAGTTTCAGGTTGCCAATGACCGATATGATGCGCTCATTAAGCTCATGCTGAGGGTCTATGCTGGGATGTTTTCGGATTTCGTTAAAATCAATGAACAAAACCTGGCTGCCAAAGCTAAAGTTACCGCCGAAACAGTGGTTCAGGCTTTGCTATCACTGCAAAACATGGGGGTTCTTTATTATCTGAAGCCCAAAAAGACCCCGCAGATCATTTTTGCAACGGAAAGGCTTGAAGATAAATCACTTCTGTTTGGTAAGAGGGAGTATGAAGAACAGGAAGCCCTGGTAAGAATGCGCATGGATACCATGGTGCATTATGCTACCACCTTTTATCGTTGCCGCTCTCAATTGCTGCTGATGTATTTCGGTGAGCAAGATCCTTTCCCCTGCAGGCAGTGCGATGTCTGTGTTGAATCAGATAAGGCCCAATTGGATTCCTCAAACCGGGAAACCATTATTGCTCATCTCAGGGAACTTTTGTTGCGAGGGCCATTATCGCTGACGGAACTGAATGCCCGGATGCAGCAAGACCCTGAATCGGTTTCGCCGGTTGTGGATGAGCTGATCGAAAAGGGGCGGATTGTGATTCGCGAGGGATTGTTGCACTGGTTGGCAGAAAAAGAATAAAACGGATATATTTGGATCGCTAAAGTACCGCCGGATGACCTTTGCGAGCCATATCGAACCCGATGAGATCAATGCCCTTCCGCATAAGGCATTTGAAGGCCGCATACATCTGATTAACACTCCAGAGGAGGCCGATGCCGCCGTTAAGGAGCTTTTGCAGGAGGAGACCCTCGGTTTTGATACCGAAACCCGGCCCTCCTTCAAGAAAGGAAAGATCAATCCGGTTTCCCTGCTTCAACTGGCTTCAAGGAATGATGCCTATCTCTTCAGAATCAATAATCTGGGCCAGCATCAGGGATTGTGCAAACTTCTTGCCGACGGCTCGGTCCTGAAGGTGGGTGCTGCCATACGGGATGATATCCGTCTGCTTAAAAAGGTTTTTCCCTGCGAATTGACCGGATTTATTGATCTGCAGGAGATAGTTAAGGATTACGGGATAGAGAATTTCGGTGTAAAAAAACTGGCCGGCATTGTACTGGGCATCCGGATCTCAAAATCCCAGCAACTCTCCAACTGGGACGCAGCCGAACTTACGGAGGCTCAGCAGGTTTACGCTGCAACGGATGCCTGGGTAACTCTCGAGGTCTATCTTAAACTCCGCCAAACCGTTATAAAATGAATTCCACCGAGTGGGGAAGGTTCACCGAAAACCTGAGGAACGATCCGGGGTTGTCGGGGGGCGGCCTCGACTGGTCGCTTCCGGAAAAGGCCCTGCTG
>Ga0172371_10004049_pt1 | contig 22405 bp, 25 predicted proteins | sample Lak12m_FD_114543 | JGI IMG/M metagenome (GOLD analysis project Ga0172371, IMG submission 114543) | Freshwater microbial communities from Kabuno Bay, South-Kivu, Congo - kab_022012_12m | ecosystem: Environmental > Aquatic > Freshwater > Lake | place: Democratic Republic of the Congo: South-Kivu...
ACAGGTGGTCAGTAGGATGCCCCTTTCCATGTCCATTCAAAGGTGGGTCAATTTTGAGAGCACTCAAACGGGTGGGTCAGTTTTGGAAAGCACAGGTGGGTCAATTCTGGAGAGCGTCAAAGCTTTGACTTGGACGAAGCCACGAATTCGGCCGATGCCAAGACTGGAATGACCAGCATACAGACGAGAATGATCCATTGCTTTCTCATGATCCCCTCCCGGTTGAAGCGATCCCGTTGAATGACCTGCCTTCCTCTCCCAACGCCGCCCCCCCCGTCACGAAGATAGTAGCACGATTCGCCGTCGGATTTCCGTCCACAGTGCGTTCCCGCTGTGGACACCAATCAGCATGAAGCGCCTTGAAAGCTGAGTGATCGCGCGACTTACAACTATTTGCGAACGTTACGAAACTTTCCCTTGACTTGGGAGACATAATCTGCGAACCTTGCGATGACTGCTATGAAGGGAGGAACGAGCCATGAAGAAGGAAGCCGCCGTCATTTACGCTCGGGTTTCAACCGAACAACAGGCAACCGAAGGGATCTCACTCGACATGCAGATCGCCCGCTGCGGTGAATACCTTCAGTCACGAGGATTGGACCTCATCGACACCGTGGTTGACGCCGGCCTTTCGGCCAAGGACATCGGTCACCGGCCGGGCCTGACCCGCATCCTTGGCATGGTGAAGCGGGGAGAGATCGGCCACTTGATCACCTACAAGCTTGACCGTGCATTCAGAAACACCGCAGAAGGCTTGCAAATGGTCTCTCTCATGGCAAGGAAGGGGATCGCCCTCCATATCGTTTCCGAACAGGCTGCGATGAAGACTGACACCGCGGACGATGAATTCATGGTCACGTTGAAGCTGGGGCTTGCCCAGCGGGAAAGGAAGCTGATCGGAGAGCGGACCCGCGCGGCCCTCAACCGCAAGCGGGAAAAGGGGGAATTCTGCGGAGGGGAGCCGCCGTATGGTTACCGGTCGGAAGGCGGTATCCTCATTGCCGACATGGAAGAGCAGACTGTCATTCGCAAGGTTCACAGGCTTCGCAGGAAAGGCTTTTCCATCCGGCGCATCGTCCGGTGTCTGTTGGAAGACGGGCACCTGAACCGCAGAGGTAAGCCGTTTCAGAAGACCCAAGTTGAGCGCATCCTTGCGAGGGAGGCCGCATGAAACGGAAGCGTTCGGATGAGATTGACGCTGCATTGAGAGCGGACCCTGATTACCAGGACCTTTGTCGGTCACTTGACAAGCAGACTCAGGCTCGGAAGGAACGGCTGGAAACCTACCTTGCGAACGAATGCGAACCTTCGCAGGATGAGGAGCAGACCATGGATAGGAAAGCAGAGGCATTGAAGGGAAGTGGGATCGATCAGCGCATCGGGGAGCTTCGGGACAGTGAGCGCCTACCATTCCCGGAGATCGTTGCGCGCCTCACCGCAGAGGGGATCACGGATCGGAGCGGCAAACCGTTCAAGCTCCAAGCCGTGCGGAAGCGGTATGATCGGTTGAAGAAGAAGGAAGCTTCGCAGCAATCGCAACCATGCGAAGCGGTGGAAACCGAGCAGTCTATTTGCGAATCGTGCGAACACTCGCATGATACCCCGACCGGAACAAGCGCCGGGCGATTTGACGAAGCGTGCGATACTTCGCAGAATAACCGGGCCGCTGACACTGCCGTTCAATCAGGCGAACCTTGCGAACAATGCGAATCAGAACAGGACCCCGAGCCCCCCTCGCTTCCATGCGAACCATGCGATCCATCGCAGCTTACCTTGTCCCCTGACATCATCGCAGCACTGCGAACCATCGCAAGAGAGGAGTTTCAGTCAATGCTTGCGAACCATACGACACCTGCGCAACTTGAAGAGGACCGGCCGCCCGTGACTCCCCGCATCGCCGGAACCAGGCGATACCAGGGCGACCGGGTCAACCTTCCCGGCCTGCGGATCGACAAGGTGCTTTTCGAGCGCTTCGAGAATGAGCGGCGAAGGCTTGAGGTAAGTGCGAGTGAGCTGATGCAGCGGATCTTGTGGCGCGCATTCGGCCGTCCGCGCCTCTCATTCGAGGAGCCCGAACCGCCTGCCGAGCCGGAGAGGGAGCGCGAGGAATGACCGTGCCGGCGGCTTCGATCCTGATTTCTTGTTTCCCCTGTGATCATTTTACTTGACACACTAGTGCTCATTCGGATATTCAGTATCCATGATCAGCAAGGCCGAACTCAGCAATAGAATATGGTCAATCCGGACCGTAACCGAACTCGATCCGGGAATCAGCCGCGCGACCGCTCAAGACTGGTTGAGCAAGAAATTCGCGGCCGGGCAGATCGTGTCTACCCCCGGAAAGCGGGACTCGTATCTCTTCAGTGCGGAAGAGCTGATTCATATCCTCGTGCTGGCCTGCCTGTCCCGATATGGCATCTTGCAGGTGAGAGACACGAAGCGTGTGAAGATCAACCTCAATGAAGAAACCAACATTGACGACATACCTCCAGGGAGCCGGGACGTCACTCTTCGGGCTCCCAAACAGATCATCAATTTCTACCGCAAGTTGAATTTTCAAGCCGGAATCATCATTCAATGGTCGGTCGAGCAGCACTTTTCGCTCTTCAAGTCAGATTCGCGCGTGAAGGCCGGTGACCTGTCCTATTTTCTTGAATTACGGCCCTATGAGGTCCTACAACAGGCCGCCGCACGATGGATCTCCGGTGAGGACAAGGACGCGCACAACCCCGGCGAAGCGGCTTGGAACATCGGCTTCGTTTCCGTGAAGGAAATCGCCGAGCATGTGATCTCTGAGCTGGCGCTTGATCGGGGCTCAGACTGATTTTTTTTGGCTTACACTGGATACTGGGTATCCACTCAGGGAGATCCGCAAATGACCAATTTGCAGTTATTGAGAATGAAACAAGGGCTCTCGCAGCGCGAATTGGCTGATCGCTTGAAGATCCCGCGTGAATGCTTGAACCGATGCGAGAGGGGTTGGTTCGCCAAACCGCCGCGCGGCGTCGAGAAGGCCCTCCGCAACTTCTTCGGCCCTGACTGGACCTTCGCCCGGCTGATGGAAGAGCCGCCCGAACCGCGGCCCGAATCGTCAGCGCTCTGACGCACCAAAACAAAACCCGGTGGGCATGGGGCGCCGCATCCGGGTTCGGGGTGAAATTGGGGATGTCTTCAACCTTACCACGTAGCTTCGGCGAAATCAATGTCGATCCTTACCGCACGGCCCTCGATATGCCGGAGGCTTGTGAACGCCTCGGGCTCTCCGTCAACGGGACCGGCTTCGTCCTCTGCCCTGCTCACTCCGAAAAGACCCCGAGCTGTAAGGTCCACACGGACCACATGTATTGTCACGCCTGCGGATTCCACGCTGATCTGATCGGCCTGGTTCAACACGTCGCGGGTTGCAACTTCTTAGAGGCGCTCCTGTGGATTTCTCGGGAGACGGGATTGCCGGCACCGCATCGTGACCCGGAAGCGCAAGCCCGTTATGAGGCTGTCCAGTCTATCGCGGAGGTATATGCCGCCGTCTTCGCCGATGCGATGAAAGATCCGGAACCGGCGCTCTCGTACCTCGAAAAGGAACGCGGGATCTCTCGGAAGACGACGGAAGGCATCGTCGGCTACCTGCCCGCGACGTATGAACCCCCAGACCTGGAAGCTGCTCAGAAGGCTGGACTCTACTCCAAGTATGACAATTTCCTTTTTTCGGATCGCGTCGTGATTCCGATCTATCACCAGGGCGAAATTGTGAGCCTTTACGGCCGCGCCCTGAATGACGACCGCATCCCGAAACACATCTACCCATGCAACCTTGACCCGCCCATGCCGGGAACCCTGTGGCATCTGGGCGAGTGCCGGCGCGGGGAAGAGATCTTCGTTGCTGAGAGCATCATAGACGCCTTGACTCCGATAGACCGCGGGTTCCCGAACACCGTCGGTCTCTTCGGGACCCAAGGCTTGGCCGATGAGCGCATGGCAGCCCTGAAACGAACCGCCGTCGAAAAAGTGACCGTGGTATTCGACACGGATCGGAACGGCGCGGGACAGAAAGGGGCCTTGAAGGCCGGGGAGAAACTCTTCCGGGCCGGGTATGACGTGCGAATCCTGACGCTCTCGTTGCCGGACGGCGCGGAGAAAACCGACCTCAACAGCTACTTCCAAGACCACACGGCCGACGATTTCCGGGCTCTGGAGCCGCGAGAATTCTTTGACCTCAAGCTTGATTCGCTTCCCAAACAAGGCACTTCGCAGGAGCGTTACCGGGCCGTGAAGCCGGTCCTTGAGCTGATCGCAGGACTCCCAGAATTACTGTGGAAGGAACATACCGAGGCGCTCTGCGCTCGCGTCCCGAGCTTGGACAAACAGAAGGTCAAGGCTGAAATCACCCGGATTCATGGGAAGGCCGAAGACGCGGAGGCCGCACGAGGAAGGTTCCTGCCACTCGCCTATGTGGACAAGATCCGGGAGGAATCGCCTGTGATCTGTTTCGACGGCCGGTTCTACCGATACAAAGCCGGCGTCTATTCGCCCTGGTATTCCGAGGAAGTCGATCAGGCGACCATTGCCCTCATCGGCCCGGAGACACAAGGAAACCATATCGACGCGGTGCGCAAATTCCTGAACAGCATATGCTTCGTGCGGCCGGAGAAGACCAATCCGCCCGGCATGCTGAATCTCAAGAACTGCATACTGAACCCATCAACAGGTGACAAGTCTGACCATTCGCCGGACTTCCTGTTCACGACTCAATCCAATACGTCGTTTGATCCCGAAGCGGTATGCCCCTTGTGGCTCCAAACGCTGGCGGAGATTCTTCCCGATGCGGCCCTCCAAGCGCTCATGGCGCAAATATTCGGTTATTGCCTGACAGCGGATAACAGTCAGCAAGTCGCGTTCATCTTCTTCGGAGAAGGGCGGAACGGCAAGTCCGTCATTACCGACGTACTCGAGGAGCTGATCGGAAAGGACAATTGCAGTGCCCTCCACCTTTCCGATTTCAAGGAACGATTCCGACTCGCGGAACTACAGAACCGCCTCGTGAATTTCTCCACCGAAGTTGAGGCAAAGGGTCTCGTGAACGACGCCCGGCTGAAAGGGATCATTACGGGTGACCCTCTCGTAGCTGAGAGGAAGAATCAGCCCCCCTTCGTCTTCCGACCGTTCGTCAAGCTTATCGTCTCGTGTAACAACCTGCCTCAGACGAGAGACAAGTCCGTCGGCTATTTCCGACGATGGATCATCATCCCATTTGAACAGAAATTCGAGCGGGAAAGCCGGGATCGCGACCGGGCCAAGACCATCATCAAGACGGAACTCTCTGGCGTGCTCAATTGGGCGATCGGAGGCTACAAGTCTCTCATGGATGCAGGCCACTTCGCGGACCCGCCTACCTGTGCACAGGCGCTTCGGGATTATCGCAGCCAAGTGGACCCGACCATTTCGTTCATTGAAGAGGAGCTTGTCGTGGACAAGGGCGCAAGAACAGGGCTCTACCTCAAAGACGTGTATGCAAAATACAAGGCGTGGTCTTCAGAATGCAACGTAGAACCCTTGGGTCGAAACAACTTCAAACTGGCAATCACCCGGAATACCGGTATCGCATCGGCCAAGGGAGAGCAGGGAATCATGTTCCGTGGTGTTTTCTTCCAAGGCTGACGGTTTCCTGCACTTTTGAGAGGCGTATCATGATGATAGTATTACCAAACTTCACTTCTGCACTTTTGAGAGTGGGGTGCTCTTCTCTCTCTCCCCCCCTCTTTTTTCCCCTTTCCCCTTTTTCTTCTTTTCTTCTCTCTCTCTATAAAGAGAAAAAAGAGCAGAAGTGCAGGATGTTAATAATGTCAACATGTTATCCCCTTCAAAAGTGCAGGAAAAGGGCAGTGAAAGTGCAAGTGTCGGGATGACTTCAACAAGCGTGTTTGACATGCTGGCAAAGAATGAGGCTTTCAGAGCCGCCTCGGAACCTGAAGTCTCTTCTGCGGATTCGGTTTCCACGCAACCTCTGGAGTCCGTCGAAGCGACACCGGCCGATCTGCCGAGGCAAGCCAAGCGCTTCGGCTGCGCTGACTGCGGTCACTTCGATGGGAGCCATGGCGTTTTTTGGTGCGCCGGCGAACCTGGCTATTTCCGGAACGTAGCCAAGCTGCGATCCTGCCCGAAGAGGAGTTATGCCCGATGATGATCCCTGTCAGAATGATCTATCCGTCTCGAACTACCGCCGCCCGGCGGCCGCCGAATGCTGCCGCGCTACGGGCCGCGAAACTACAAAGTTTCTTGGCGTGCCCTACATCCAAGGCCACAAGTCAGGAGTGGCAACGGAGCTGTCGAGAGGAGGGGCGGGCTATCGTCATGGCTCTGCATTCCCGTCGCGGCGTCTCCGTCGTCACCGTGGATCTTTCGCCGACCCGGCTGCTCTTCTTCGCGGCGACACGATCCGACCTGGGGATGTGGATCACAGAGCGGTTCGCCAGCAACCCCCCGCGAATTCGCATGACGCCGAAGACCTTCAAGGTGTCCGTGGTCCCGTCACACGCGGCCGTGGCCCTTGCCGCGGATCTCGTCAAGAAGCTCCGGAAAATGGAACGGGAATACCGCGCTCAACCGTGGGTCAGGAACGGCGGGTGTCCGGAGGTAATCGCCCTTCGCCACATTGACGGAATCACCTTGGTAGTGCCGGAGTGCCCGTATTGCGGGCAAGAGCATCAACACGGGGTGGGCGGAGGATTCGGTTACCACGGGGCGGGCAACTACGGTCACCGGGTATCGCACTGTTGTGGAGCTGAATTCGGAGCCGAATGGAACCGCGGATATGACCTCGTTTCCATCGGGAACCGAAACCAAATCAATGAAAGGGTAGGATGATGAAACCTGTGGAAATCAGCATTGACGAAGAAATGCGGCTGACGGTCAGCCTGGACCTCAAGGCGTTTGAAATCGAGAAGCCGCCCATGATCGGGATTCATGAGTGTGAGGAGCTGCCGGAATCCGCCGATCCTGCTTTGCCCGCGCCGACACGGCGCTTCTGCGTCGATCTCTTTGAACAGAGGTAAGGGCTGTGCTCGAAAACATCGACATGACCACTGAGGGAGACGTGCTCACGATTCGGATTGATCTCTCGAAGCCGGGCCGCCCTTCCAAGAATCCGCGGCGAAAGACGAATATCGTGGTTGCGTCCACGAATGGCACCTTTCCGGTTCTCGCGGAAGGCGGTGGGGTTCGGCAGGAATCAATCAATTTATCGGTGTGGAGGAAGCCCACTGAGGATGAAGTTCTCGAGCACGGGCTATGGCGCGAGACCGACCGGTAATCACCGGACAGTCAGAGCCGTCATTTTGTGAGTTTTCCCCACATAACTTGCTTTGAGAGATTCGCCCATGCGCAAGCAATCGCACGCGATAACCGGCAACGACGTTTCCAGGGCTGCGCGCCGGAGTTTTTCGGCGTGTGTCTCTGCCTCACGCGCGGGTCTCAACCCCTGATTCTTCCGTGAAGGAACCGTAACCGATGCTCCCCGAGCTTCTCAGCGTTGACTTCGTGGCCGAATATCTTGGCATTCGCGTCAAGACGGTTCACGAGTTTGTCCGCGAAGGGAAGCTCGGTTGTGTTCAGATCGGTCCGCGTGACCGCAAGTTCACCATGGAGCAAGTTGAAGCCTTCATCCACGCTCGCACGGTGACCCCTCCGCCGAGCCGCATTGACAATCCCGCGCGCAAGAAGTTACGGTCCCCGAAGAGGGGAGGTGACGAAGGCTCGAAATTGTCAGGGGATGACGTCAGGGCGCGGCTTCGTGAGGAGATGCGCTCATGGCGGTAATGAAGAGGAATGGTGCATTTTTCATCTATTGCTACCCCTTTCGAGGGGGGCCGAAGGTTGGGTTGAAGTTGCCGACGGTGACTCTCAAGAGTGAGGCACAACAGATCGAGGCGTTGATTGTCCGGGCGTGCCGAACCGGCGATTACTCCGGGCTTGACTCGGTGGCTCGTGAGGGTTGCATCCGGATGTTCACGAATCAGGGCTGGGAGCTTCCGCCGGATCTCGGGGGAGCGGTTCCCGGCATGCCGGCCGAAGAGTTGACTCTGAAGCGAGCTTCTCAGCTTTTCTTGAAGAGCCCGGAGATTCGAGACAGCCCCGGTCGCGCGAGACATGAAACGGCTCTCTTGAACATTCTGCCGCTGGTAGGCGAAGGCCGGCCGTTGAAGGGTTTGTGGATTCAGGATCTCAAGGCGTACCGGGTCGCGCGGCTGAACGACGGCGCGGCCGCCGGAACGGTGAATCGGGAAATGGCGACATTGTCGGCAATCTTCCGGACCATGGTCGAGATGCAACTGATCGAGTCGAATCCGGCTCGTCTCGTGAAGCGCCTGTCAACCAAGGCCGGGGAGCGGCAAGTCTATTTGGCCATGGATCTTGTCGCGCGGATCGCGGCAAAGTGCCCCCCTTGGTTCCGGCCGCTTGTCTGGACAGGCTTCTACACCGGAATGCGGCGCGGCGAAATTCTCGACTTGACCCGGAAACAGGTCAGTCTGTCCAAGCGCATGATCTACCTGGGGCCGGAAAACACGAAGGAAGGCCACTGGAAACGGGTTCCCATCCACAACGATCTCGTCACGATCCTGGAAGAGGCAATGAAGACCCCGCTTCTCGGCAGTGACAATGTGTTCTTCCTTCGGGATGAGAAGGGCGTCAGACCGCTTGGGCTTGAGACCTTCAAAAATCCGTGGGAACGATCTTGCAAGGCCCTGGAAATGGAAGACCCGCTTCCGCGGTTTCACGATCTCCGGCACACATGGAAGACGAACGCCCGAAGGTCCGGGATGGACCCGGAGATCCGAGAAGCGATCCTTGGGCACGCATCCCGGCAGAGATCCGTTTCCGAGAGATACGGTTTCCTGGGTGACGAGGAGTTTCTTGCTGCCATTGACGGCATGACCTTCGATCACGGAGAGACGGTGATTCTGGTTGCGAGTCCCGCCAAACCAAAAAAGCAGGAAGCTCGTTCCAAGGGGTCCCGGAAAAATGGTAACTGGATAGTAACTGAGAGGCACGAAAAGAAAAAAGGTCACGGTGCATCGTGACCTCTGTATCAATGATTTCAAGTGGTTAACTGGTCGGGACGACTGGATTTGAACCAGCGACCCCTGCATCCCGAATGCAGTGCTCTACCAGGCTGAGCCACGTCCCGACAAATGAAAAATACACTGCGCTAGAGGCTTTTGTCAAGAGGTGATCAGCTCGGGAATCCACGGGCTCCTTCGAATTGCTGGTTGTGAAGACCATCGGGGCTCGTCATGCGAGGGATCGAGCCCACCACCTGACCGGAAAAGTTGGTCCGGCGCCTCGCCCTCGGCAATCGTATGTGTCCCCCGCCCATTCGGTCATGTTTCTGAACGAGCTTTCCTCACCAGCTCGTGTCAGCCCTCTCCGAACCCGACTGTGCTCCCCCCTGTGGTCGGTGTCAGCCCGAATCGCACGGCCCCCCCGTGCCCTCCTCCTCCATGCTTCCACGATCGGCTCGTTCGACGAATTCCGCCCTGCAAGCTGCCGAATCAAAGCACGCGGCCAGGCAGATCGATCAGCTCTCCCCCTGCTTGGGGTCCTGCAAGAGTCCCAAACACTCACGCTCCGCGGCAGGCGAAGGGAAGGTCCGAGCTCTGTTCTTACGTCACCGCCTCGCACGCGCTCGTCTCTCCGATCTCGTCCGGCCGAACCATCGACTCCTCTGACCACTCGGCTGCCCCCCATCTCCTTCGAGCTACCCCCAATCGCCTACACAATCGATTCCCGAATGATTCAGCAGCACGAAGCTATGATCATCCGGACGTCCGTTCATCCGCGATTGCCTCAACGGGCGTGTACGCGGTCCGAGATCAAACGCCGAAGGCCCATGACATGGGCAAATTCCAGATAGGTCGGTAACCCGGCCAATGCGTTGATTTCTCCGGCTTCTTTTCACCCTCGTACTGGAACGGAAGAAGTCCTTCCGCCATAATTGCTTCACCTCGTTGGTAATGGAATCTTTGTAGCGAGAGCATTCTATCATCGTAACCGTTCACCGCGGAGCCTCAGAGGCCGCCGAAATTTGAAGAGAAGAATTCCTGAGAGTAATCCGCAGATTTCACAGATGGCCGCAAGTTGAAATCGTTCGTTGCAAAGGCCCGGAGGGGACCAAGACGATCATGGCTTCCAATATCTGTGTCATCTGCGTTATCTGTGGATAGTTCCCCCGTTCTTTCTTCGGGGGCATGTTCTCAGGTCCCGGTGAACTGTTACCTAAAAGCTTTCCACCCTCACTTCGGGAGCCCGCTTTTGAGCTTCGGTTGCCGGTCCGGCAGGTTTCCTCAACTTGACGGTCAGCCATTTGTCAGCCGCAACGTGGCCTTTCCCAAACCTTGTCAGGCGAATGATCTCGTCAATCTCGGCTATACCGTAGGGCGGCGTGAGCTTGGAAGTGAATGAGCCCCACCAGGAAGCGAGCCTGTCCACCGCCGTGAGGCCCCTCCCCAAAAGCTCTTGGGCCTCCGGGGTGACGACCTGTGCCGGGTCCAACAACCAGGCTTCGCATCCAGTTTTCAGTACCCTGAAGCATTCATTGATTACGAGCACCGGATTTTTCCAAGCATGAAGGGAACCGGTGCTGATCACCAGGTCGTATGAATCATCATCCAAGTCGAGTCTGTTTCCATCGCATTTCACGAATCGGACTCGATCCGAAATGCCCGCCCGCTCCCCATTTCTTTGAGCTATTCGCACCAGTGCTTTCGAGGAGTCGATTCCAACTACCCTGAGCCGGGGCGCCCTCCTGACAATTTCAATGGGGAGATACCCCGGGCCGGTACCAACATCCAAGACCGACCCCTGGCTTATGTGGGCGGTGACAAGCTCGGCCACGTCCTTGTAGTACGTCTCGATCGCTGTGTGGGCAATCTGATCGTAGAGCCGGGCAGCAAACCACGGTATTCTCTCAGGAACGAGGGCTCGCAAGAGCCTCGATGTCAGCGTGTCTCTTCGCCACACAGGCATTTCCTCCTCTTTGCGCTTTACCGCGGCTCATCGGCTTTCACGGCGCTGACCTCGCTGCCGCTCCTCTTTTGTGCAGTTGAAGTCCCGTCTCTGTACCGGTGCGTATATTGTTCCAACTGATCCACCGGGTCAAACCCTCGCTTTTCCACAAACCTCTCGGCCAGACACAGAGCCATTGACGTGTCATCCGTCCATTCGCCCGGTCTCAGTCCGAAGGGGCCGCCGCCCACCATGTCATCGATGGGCTCGAACGTGCCCGGACTTCTGAACTCAAGAGTGGTACCCACGGCATCCCCGACGGCGAGGCCCAGCAGTCATCCTCTATGTCGGCATAAAGCGCCACGTTTCATTGCGAGTCCCTCACATGATTCTTGAGAGCATTCTCAATCACAACACACAATTCTCTCAGAGAAAATGGTTTTCTGACCCAAAGGGCAAATTCGTCGGCCGCTTTCTCCTCAGAGGCCAAATTTTCGGTCCATCCCGCCAGGATGCCAGTCGGCAAACAGGCTGCTCGTCTGAATCAATATCGCCCGTTTCTTCCAACCAGTCGACAGGATCATGATCTCGGGCCGTCAAGCCCCATGAACCCTACGCTTCGGGCGTTCCTCCGTCCCAAAACCTCCCCTTCGTCTTGACGGTGAAGCGGCCCTTGACTGGTCCCAGGCCGGCAGTTATGATCTGTCCGATGCGGTGGCGTCACCATCTAAAGCGGAACAAACCGAGCTCCGTGGAAATACGGGGGCTGAGCAGGGGCAACATGATTCGAGAAATGATTGCAAGAGTTGCTGCAGGGCAAGACCTCACTGAGGCTGAAATGATTCAGGTCATGGAAGAAATGACCGAAGGCAAGACCACCCTCGCCCAGATTGGCGCTTTCTTGTTGGGGCTTCGAATCAAAGGTGAGTCGGTGGACGAGGTCGTGGCCGCAACGAAAGTGGTGAGGTCAAAAAGCGCATCCGTACCAATCGGAACATCAGACGTCTGCCTGGACAGAGACGAGATCAACGTGGACCAGGAGACGGTGGCCGACACCAGTGCATCGGGTCTGGATTGCACGCGGACGTTCAACGTGTCCACCACTACGGCCTTCGTGATTGCAGGCGCCGGTCTGAAGGTCGCCAAACACGGTTATCGGTACGCGTTCAGCAGGTGGGGAAGCGCGGATGTGCTTGAAGCCCTGGGGCTCCCGCTGGACCTTACTCCTGGACAGGTGCGTGAATGTCTCGACCGGGTGGGAATCGGGTTTCTGTATTCGAACCCGCTGGATGGCTTCATGCGCCACGTTTTCGGCCCCAGGCGGGAGATCGGTCTCAGGACCATTTTCAATCATGTGGGTCCACTGGTGAATCCTGCAGGTGCTCCCGTCCAGGTGCTCGGAGTGTACAGTGATGATTTCACTGAGATACTCGCTCAGGCCCTCATAAGGCTTGGTTGCCGGAACGGCCTGGTATTCTGCGGTCAGGACACCCACGACGAGTTGAGCATCACCGGTAACTCTCGGGTGACTCGGCTCACCGACGGGGCGATCGAGACCTACACGATGACGCCCGAAGACGTAGGGCTCAAGAGGGCCAGGCCGGAGGAGATCATCGGAGGAAACGCCGCTCAGAATGCCGCCATAACCCGAGCGATCCTCGGAGGCGAGACCGGCGCTCGCAGAGACATGGTTCTCTTGAATGCAGCGGCTGTCCTTAACGCTGTTGGCAAGGTGGAAACTATGGAAGCGGGTATTGCAGCGGCAGCCGAGTCGATCGATTCCGGTCGAAGCCTTGACAAGCTGGATCAACTGATCGCGCTGGGACAATACAAGGCTGTGCCACCGGAAACGCCGAGCGGCTGGGGATGGAGCTCTCGGTAAAGGCAATCCTTTTCCTGCGCTCCCTTCGTGCCGAGGCACTGGAAGGGACAGAGAGGCTCAGCGTTCTCCATCTCGAGGCGGCGAGGCGTGCGTTCAGGACACCCAAGCTGTAACACCGAGTTTTGGTTCACACCTATTGGCGTCAGCGCATGGACAGGGAAATTCGTTTACGGGAAATGTCCACCTCCAACACCGTCACCGAGACTCTTTGCTGCGGTTTCACCACTTCTGCGGGGTCGTTAACAAAGCGGTCCGCCAACTGGCTGATGTGAACCAGTCCGTCGTGATGGACCCCGACATCAACAAATGCTCCGAACTTTGTCACGTTGGTTACGATTCCGGGCAGCCTCATGCCTGGTGTCAGGTCTTCGATTGCATTCACCTCTTCGGCGAAACGGAACGGCTCAAATTTTTTCCGAGGGTCTCGGCCCGGTTTTGCCAACTCTGCCATGATGTCCCTGAGCGTGGGCATCCCCACTTTTTCAGTAATGAAATCATCGAGGCGCACTTTGTTGCGCAGTTCCTCGTTGCCTATGAGATCCCCCACCGAACATCTCATGTGTCGTGCGAATCGTTCGACGATCGGGTAGCTCTCAGGGTGTACTGCGCTCGCGTCAAGGGGATTCTTTCCGTCGCTGATGCGCAAGAATCCGGCGGCCTGTTCGAACGCTTTCGGTCCGAGCCGGGGCACCTTGAGAAGTTCCTTTCGGGAACGGAAGGGACCATTGGCGCTTCGATGGAGGACTATGTTGTTCGCCAGGGTCGGGCCCAACCCCGAGACGTAGCTGAGAAGCTCCTTACTGGCGCTATTTACTTCGACACCCACTCGATTCACGCAGGTTTCCACCACGTCGTCCAGACTCCGCTTGAGAGCTGCCTGGTCCACGTCGTGCTGGTACTGGCCGACGCCGATGGATTTGGGATCAATTTTTACCAACTCGGCAAGGGGGTCCAGCAGACGACGCCCAATGGATACGGCCCCGCGCACGGTGACGTCCTGGTCGGGAAATTCTTCCCTGGCGGTCTTAGAAGCGGAGTATATCGAAGCTCCGCTCTCGTTTACCATGTCCACGGTAATGGATTCCTGCAGCCCGAGGGAGCGCACGAATGCCTCGGTTTCGCGTCCTGCGGTGCCATTTCCCACCGCGATGGCCTCGATTTCAAAACGGCGGCACAGTTCCTTCACCATAGTCGCCGCTTGTTCCGCCATCTTTGGAGACTGCGTCGGATAAATGGTGTCATGGTGGAGGAGCTTCCCCTGGGAATCGAGACATACAAGCTTTGCTCCCGTACGGAATCCCGGATCGAGGGCCAACACTCGCTTCCTGCCCAGGGGAGCCGACAGAAGGAGTCCACGGAGATTTTCTGCAAAGACTCGGATGGCCTCTTCGTCAGCCCTTTTTTTGGCCTCTTGGCGTGTTTCCGTCTCCATGGAAGGGGCGAGCAGTCTCTTGTATCCATCTTCCAGCGCCATCTCCACCTGTTGTGCGGCTTCATTGCGAGCTTTGATTACCACTCTTCTGATTACGCGCAGGGCTTCGTCCTCGGACGGGCGAATCTGAAGTGAAAGCACGCCTTCCTTTTCTCCCCGGAACATGGCGAGGAGTCGATGTCCGGGCGCTGAGGATATTTGCTCGGAGGAGTCGAAGTAATCCCGGAACCTTGTTCCCTCGCTCTCTTTTCCTGCAATGACCTTGGACCGCGCCAGTCCCCTTTCAAAAAACAGCTTACGGATGGCCGAGCGCACTCCGGAATCTTCATTGATTTTTTCCGCGATGATGTCGCGCGCCCCCGCGAGCGCATCTTCCGGTGACTCCACACCCTTTTCGGGGTCGATGAAGCGCAATGCCTCTTCTGCGGGATGAACGGGGCCTTGCGTGTATAACGTATCTGCGAGCCCTTCAAGCCCGCGGTCCCGAGCAATCGAGGCCCTTGTCCTGCGCTTCGGACGATAGGGCAGATAGACGTCTTCCAGTTCCGCCATGGAATCCACCTTCATGACGGTCTGCCTGAGATCTTCCGTGAGCAGCTCACGTTCCTCAAGCGACTTCAGTACGGCTTCGCGGCGCTTTTCAAGCACAGCCAGTTGTTCGAGGCGGTCGCGGATCGTCGCTGTCTGCACCTCGTCCAGGGACCCGGTTGCCTCCTTGCGGTACCGGGCAATGAAGGGAACGGTGCAGCCGTCTTCGAGGAGCTCAGCGGCCGCCCTTACCCGGTTAACTTGGACGCCGAGCTCATCTGCAATTCGTTCTACATGATTTTCGTCAAGCATGGACTACTCCGACGGTATTCGGTCCAAGGGATTGGAATCCGGGGGTGATCAGCCCGAAAGAACGTCACCTCCAGTCCGGTCCGTGATGGTACAAGTTTGCAGGATCACCACAGGTCCAATGTTGCCAGTTCTCGGAGAGCATGTCAAAAGGGGTGAAAACGTCAGCGTGGGCACAATTTCGTGCCAGATCCGAAATTGGTCTTTCCATCTGCGGTCCTCCCTGCGGACACATGGTTCGGCAAACGTCATGCACCCCATCCGAGGACCGCAAACCAAACCGTTTTCTTCGGTGAGAAGGAGCCTGGAAGATGCTCCTTGGACATTGCTCGCGGAGCCTTTGACATTAACCCGACGAGTCACGCAGCAGCGGGGGGGGTGAGGTGACGCCGGGTTGGTTATTCTCTCGACCGATATGCCAAGCATCAACGGCCCGAAGCCAGATCGTGACACGCTTGAGGTGGATTGAGTGAACGGATCGGGGGGGTCTTGCATCCGGGGAGCTGGAAGCTCATTATAGGATTACACGGCTCCCATGACCGGTGGTCCGTCGGGGGGCGGTGCGGAGGCCAGCGGTCTGTTACCTGCTCGATGGTCATTTCCCAGTGGCCGCGTGCTGGTAACAGCTCCTTGTTCAGAGTCATGCACAACTGTCCGGAAACGCGGCGAGCCGAGGTCCCCATGTCTAGCAAAGAAGTGAAGCGCAAGCTGACGGCGGTCCTGAGCGCAGATGTTCAGGGCTTCAGCCGGCTCATGGGAGAAGATGAGGAGGGCACCCACGAGAGACTCGGCATCTACCGAGACGTCATCGAAACGCTGGCGCACCTTCATCATGGACGCGTGGTGACCATAGCCGGGGACGGCTTCCTGATCGAGTTTGCCAGCGTGGTGGACGCCCTTGCCTGTGCAGTGGAAATGCAGCGTGAGTTCTTGGCCCGAAACGAGAGCCTACCTGAAGACCGTCAAATGAAGTTCCGGGTGGGCATCAATGTTGGAGACGTCATTGAAGAGGATGATCAAATCTTCGGGGATGGCGTCAACATTGCGGCTCGACTCCAAACGCTGGCTGAAGGAGGTGGAATATGCCTGTCCGGGCAGGCGTACGATCATGTAAAGAAAAGGATGGCCTTCCCATATTATTTCCTTGGTGAGAAAAGGGTAAAGAATATCAATGAACCGGTCCGGGTTTACCGGGTGGACTTCGATGAAGACGCGGCGTTCTTTTCCCGAGCTCCAAGCTCGGCACGGAGGAACATGGGCAGGCCGTACCTCCTCGTGGCGGCCGCGATCGCAGTGGCCATCATGGTAGGGGCGGTCGCTTGGTTTTTCCGCACCGGCTCTTCTCCACCGCCCCGCCCTCAGGCCGCACCCACAAGTCTTTCCATAGCCGTCAAGCCTTTCAAGCCCGCGGGCAAGGAAAATGCCGAGGAGGAGCGACTGAGCGCCATTATTTCCCAGGCAATTGCCGATGGTTTGGCAAGCGTTTCACGGTTCACCGTGATTGACTTTTCATCCGGCAAGTTGGAAAGGCCTCCGGATTACGCTCTGTCCGGCCTGGTTGAAAAGCGACCGGACCGGTGGATTGTCAGGGCGCGTCTGACCGATGCACGGCACCACACCCTTGTGTGGGAGGAGCTCTACGAGTACGAACTGGGCAAAGAAGGCAGTAACCAAGATATAGCTCAAATGGCGGTCAATGCCATCGTGATCGCCCTTCAGACCAAGTTGCTTTTCCCGGAAGAGGAACGAAGGCAACAACTGGATCCGCCCAAGGATCCGCGGGCGTATCAATTGGTTCAAGAGGGGCTCAAATATATGAGGAAAGGCAGAAACTTTCCCAAAGCCGAGAGTAAATTCCGCGAGGCCATCAGGCGCGATCCCACCTACGCGTCTGCCCATGCCAACCTGGCCTTCATGTTCATCGTTCAGTTCTTGTTGAGTAACGAAGCGGATCGTGCCGAGTTTTTGGAAAAGGCGTTTGATCAAGCCCAACAGGCTGTATCTCTGAATGACAAGGTCGATCTTGCGCATGTAAGTCTTTGTTACACGTATATCTGGCGTGGAGACTACGACGAGGCGCTCAAGCACGCCCGGCGGGCAGTGGAGATCGTTCCCTACGGTCTACAGTCCAACTTGGCCCTCGCAGCCTCACTGATATACTCGGGCAAACCTCAAGAAGGTTATGAAGCCGCGCGCAAGGCGGAGAAAGTTGCTCCGAGCAGCCTCTCATCCGGTTATACCCATGTCTTGGAAGGGCATGCCCTCGTGGGGATGGGCCGCTATGAACAGGCGGTGGAGCAGTATCGGAAGGCAATTCCCCTCCTGGGGAATGGGACCGCTGTCAGCGCCCGTGCGGGCCTCATCGTCGCGTTTGTGCGCATGTCGCGGGAAGACGACGCCAAGCGAGTCGCTCTTGAGCTCAAGACCGAAGACTCCGATGTTACGATCGACCGTCTCATGCGCCGAATGCCGTTTCGGGACAAACAGGTAACAGAGTCAATGCGGAGGGCCTTCGAGAAAGCCGGACTCAAATGAGCTCTATTACGCGTCTCGGGAGGCAGGACATGACACGCGGTCAATTGACCGGGATGGCTCGTCGAGCTTTCCACAAATGTGAGCGATTCAAGTAAGAAATTCAAGAGCGGGCACTACGTGGACCGGAGTGAAGGAATTCAGACGCTATGTTCAAATTCCACGGTTCACCAAGTGCCGGGGAACATGGCGCCCGATGGAAGGCATGAACATGCTGAAGAAGCTGGCCAGCCTGGCCCTTGTGATCATCGCAATAGTGATTGCGTACGAGATATTCGTCACGGTCAAGGATCTGCTTGACAAAGGTTCCTCCGCCGTATCGCTGAACGATCTCATCCTGTTAGTCATTTGCCTGGTTCTTGGCGCCAAGCTTTTTCACCTACTCCGGTCCTGAGGATGGAGAAGAAACAATCGGGGCTGAAGGCACGACTTTTCGCAATCGTTTACCGCGGAGATCGCAGAGGACGCAGAGAGTGCAGAAGAAATCCAATTTCTTCCGATTTATTACGGTATGCAGTCTCCCGCTACATCGCGGATTCAGGGTTGGACGCGATACAATTCAACTGCTCTGGGGCAAGGACCGCACCTCGCTGAGACTTCAAGAATTCATGCCTTTGCGCTCTCCGCGTTCTCTGCGGTGAGTTCTCCTTTCCCGCTGAATCGTTACGACTTTGCTTCGTCACGGCGCTTTTGCACAGACGGCGAGGAGTTGGGTTCCGGTGTCGTCAAATTTCACTTCCAGCTTACCGTCAGCGAGATTGGATCGGCTGAACAAGTCCCTGATTTGACTCTCGGATCTGTGGATCAACTGCCAATCCAGAATGTAATCCATCAGAGGCCGATCTGAGTTAGAAGTCTCGAAGTTACCGAGTACCAGCGTTCCTCCGGGGACGAGGTGATCGGAAATCCAGTTCAAGAGTCTCACGGCATAATCGTCCTCCACGTAATCCAAAAGGCCGATGCTGTAGACCATGTGCTGGGGTTCGAGAGCTATTGCTCCCCGGCCCAGTATTAGGCTCATGAGGTTTTCTTGGAGCAGCGTCAGGCGATCGGAAATTCGTAGCTCCTTCGCAATACCGGCTGCACTGCTCAAAGCTTCGGGGTCCGAGTCGACACATACCGCACGGATAAACGACAGATCACGATCCTTGCAAACAGTCAGCAACTCACGGGCATTGCCTGCGGCAAGCGATGCAACGCTGATCGAGGCCGAGCCTTTCCATTGGACGGCGAGTTTCTTCACCTCCGCGGCAACAACCATTCGACGGTTTCTGAAGGCTCGACAAAACGGAAGATCCATGAGCCAGCGATCGATGAATCTGCCCAGACGACCGGCCCCATCCGGTTCTCCCGAGCACAGCAATTCGATGGTCAAGTAATCCGTGGCGTATCCTTTGGGCTTGGTGTACAGGCGATCGAATCGCTTGCTCAACATGAAAAAGGGGAACGTCTCGCGAAAGACGTGCGCACCTATGGTTTTGGCTAAACCCGGCAACTGCCGAACATGCCGGATCAGGGCATCGCGTATATTGCCGCAGGCACGGTTGATTTCCTCTTGCGCCTGTTCTTGGGTTATCTCACGGTTCTTCAGCGACCGATCGGCTTTCAGCATTTCGCGCCTAAATTCCTGAAGGTGGGACGTCAAGACCGGCGGTAGTTGATCGTGGTGAAGTTGCTGCGCCGCAAGATCATGAGTACGCTTGGCCTGAGGAATTTCTTCCATCATAAGAGGGGGAATGAGCATTGAGGTCGACCTGAGCCGATGGGCCAAGGTAAGAGCCAGGGACTGGTAGAAACGAGTGCCGAATCCGGGAACTGATGCCATCAGAGCGAGGACATGATGTCCTTCGATGACGTCGACTACCGCGTCCGTTTCCGCATACACGGACGCGCTGGCGCCCTCGTGCTCGACGAAGGACATTTCCCCGAAGATCTCTCCGGGACCCAGACGCACATAAGGGACTCCTTTCCCCGAATAAGTGCGCTCTATTCTCACCGCGCCGCTGCGGAGGATGAAAATGGCCTGTCGCCGCGACCCTTCTTCGAGAATGAGCTCATTCGGCCGGAATCTGATGTGATCCGCCTTCTCCACGAGAAGGTTGACATCTTCCTTGGTCAAAAATTCGAGAGGGTTCGTAGCCATGTCTTCCGTACCTCGTCACGATAATTTTCGTGCAGGGGTCTGCCACCCTTGCCCACGGCCGGAGGCCCTGTTTCACCGCATTGCCAGGGAGGCTCCAAAGGCCCCCTCCATGAAGCGGAGGATTGGATGGCCCGGATCATTCTTGATCACCGAAGGCGCCCCCTGTGCCAGAATCTTCCCTCTGTACATCATCATGACCACGTCAGAGTACTCCAGCGCACTCTTCACATCGTGACTGACCAGCACGTACGTAACGGGCCTTTCCAAGTGAGTTTTGAGGATCAAGTTAAAAATGACCGTGCTGGTCACCGGATCCAAGCCCGTAGTAGGTTCATCGAAGAACACGATGTCAGGTTCGAGAGCCAACGCCCTGGCAAGCGCTGCACGCTTTCGCATGCCTCCGGAGAGTTGTTCGGGTGTTTTATCCTCCTCTCCGAGCAAGCCCACACTGGCGAGCTTCTCCATCACGATGTCCTGAATCTCTTTCTCGGGCAGCTTGAGATGCTCGCGGATCGGAAAGGCCACGTTTTGACCCACGGTAAGATAATCGAAAAGTGCCCCTTCCTGAAAAAGCACCCCGAATCTACGGCGGATTTTGTCAAGTTGACTCTCTTTCATACCGACGATGTTCTCGCCGTCGATCATGATCTCTCCGGTGTCCGGTGGCTCCAGTCCGATCATAATGCTCAGCAGAACACTCTTCCCCTCCCCGGACGCGCCGACGATGGTGGTGACGGAGTTCTTTTCCACGACAAGATTAACCCCGTCGAGCACCACTTGCGGGCCGAATCGCTTTGTGACGTCCTTCAATTGAATCACGGGCCGAACCTCGCGCACGTAACTTCTCATAAATTCTGGAAAAAGTGAAGACCGACATCTTCATCAGTGGCACTACAATTGCGACGGCAAATCCTCTGCCTCCAGTTACCCGAACGTATTGAGAAGGTACCGAAACACGCGCTAGGCGTTGTTATTCATGATAAACTCACCGGGCTTTGCAACGAGCGGCCTAAGTGTTCGGGCCGTACATTATCGCGGTCATAACGTAATCCAGTATCAAGACCGTAACAGACGAGGTCACGACCGCGGCGGTGGTTGCACGGGCCACGCCTCTGGCGCCCGGAGATGCGTTGTACCCCTCGTTGCAGCCTATCAGCGAAATGACAAGCCCGAAAACCGCTGACTTGATGAGCCCATGGGTAATGTCTTGCACGCTCAAGTAGGTCTTTATGCTGACCATAAACGTGCTCTCATCGATTCCCAATTGGGACAGGCTCATGAAATAGGCCCCAATCATGCCTGCAAATGAGAAAAAGAGGGTCAGCATCGGGAGAACCAAGACCATCGCCACCACTCGGGGAACGACGAGATAATGGACGGGGTTTATGGCCATGCTGCGAAGAGCGTCGATCTGTTGGGTAATTCGCATGGTTCCCAGCTCCGCGGCCATGGAGGAGACTGTTCGAGCAATTATCATCAAGGTGCTCAGCACAGGTCCCAGCTCCCTGGTCAAGCCCAGCGCAACCGTCGCGCCTACCAAGGATTGCGCTCCGAACCGACTGACGCCGTTGTAGGTCTGAAGCGCGCTCACCATGCCGGTGAAAGAGCCGGTAAAAACGATCAACGCAATGGACTGAACGCCGATAAAATCCAGTTGTCTCAGCAGCTCATCAAAGCGGAAAGGCGGAGTAACCGAAAGAACGAGGACCTTCCAGCCCATGAGGACAATGCGACCCAACTCGGCCGCGATATCCAACGCGCTCTGGAGTATCTCCGAGAAAACAGATTTTATGACTCTCAATGGTTTCACGGTGGACCATCCTTTTCAGTGGAGGACTTCCACGTAACAGGCCCCCGAGCAACGCTTGGCCGGGACGGGACGATGTATCAAGCTTACGATAAGGCGAGCAACTTCGGCCCCAAAGCCTCGGGTATCGTTTCTTCCCCTCCCGGTGTCGGGCAGCCGCCAATTTGGCGTCTCAAGCGTCTCCAATGGATTCAACAAGTGTTTGGAGAGCGCCGCACAGACAATGAGTGCCACTCTGTTGGGAAAAGCAGAGCGCCCACAGCTTCTCTGAACATATCAATCCACCTGGGTTCGGTCAATAAAGCCCACCGAAAAATGTCACGCCTGGCGCCGGGCAGGACGAAGCATGACTAACCTCTGAAGCAGCATCCACGCGATGACGAGAACCTGCCCCAGGGCGTCCCGGTTTTCGATCACTTTCACGTCATCATCGGACTCTGCCACGTAAGCGTTCACCGGGAAGGAAAACAAAGCCCGACAGCGAGGCGGTTGGCAAGAAGCCCCGTCCCCTGACCCCTTCCCCAAGCTTGGGGAAGGGGACCAAAGAGCCCCGCTCCCCGCTTGGAGAGGAGGTGTGGGGGCATAGGCGCTAACTTAAGGGTATTTCGGTCTGCCCGGCACTGAAGTGCCGGGCTATTATCGGCTGTCCTGCCGGGACAAAAACATTGCTGTTCAAGCCCTGAAGGGGCGACTGATAATAGCCCGGAGTTTCAACTCCGGGTATTCGGATGGCGAAAATTTCATGGAACCGAACAAGTTAAGCAAAAGTTAGCG
>Ga0172371_10004050_pt1 | contig 22404 bp, 17 predicted proteins | sample Lak12m_FD_114543 | JGI IMG/M metagenome (GOLD analysis project Ga0172371, IMG submission 114543) | Freshwater microbial communities from Kabuno Bay, South-Kivu, Congo - kab_022012_12m | ecosystem: Environmental > Aquatic > Freshwater > Lake | place: Democratic Republic of the Congo: South-Kivu...
CCGGCGGCGATCCCCATGCCGCCCTGGATCATCGCCCCCAGGTCGGTGATGATGTCGCCGAAGATGTTGTCGGTGACGATGACATCGAACCATTCCGGGTTCTTCACGAACCACATGCAGATGGCGTCCACGTGCGCGTAGTCGGCGGTGATGCCCGCGTACTCCGCTGCCGTCTCGTTGAACGCCCGCATCCACAGGTCCTGCGAATAGTTGAGCACGTTGGTCTTGCCGCACATGGTCAGCTTGTTCTCCTTGCCGTGCTTCTGTGTATATTCAAAGGCATAGCGGATGCACCGCTCGACGCCCTTGCGCGTGTTGATGCTCTCCTGGATCGCGACCTCATCCGGCGTCCCTTTCTTCAGGAAGCCGCCAGCGCCGACATAGAGCCCTTCCGTGTTTTCCCGCACGACGACAAAGTCGATATCCGCGGGGCCCTTATCCTTGAGCGGCGTATCCACGCCCGGATACAACTTTACCGGCCGCAGATTAATATACTGGTCCAGCGCGAAGCGGGCCTTCAGCAGGATCCCCTGCTCCAGGATGCCCGGCTTCACATCGGGGTGCCCGATGGCGCCCAGGAAGATGGCGTCGTGTCCCGCCAGCTCGTCGATGGCGGAATCAGGTAGCGTCTCCCCGGTCTTCAGGTACCGGTCGCCGCCGAAATCATATCGCGTGGTCTCATAGGTGAAGCCGAACCGCTCCGCGGCTGCAGCCAGCACCTTCAGCCCCTCCTCGACCACCTCCGGCCCGGTGCCGTCACCGGGCATCACAGCTATGTTGTGCACTGGGTTACCTCCATTAAAGTTAACGTTATGGCCTACAGCCATCCGATGACGCGCGCGGTTCAGCTGGCGCCGCCACCGCCCGACTGGGCGATCTTCTTTTTCACGTTCTCCATTAAGCCGCCGGCCTCCACGATCTGCTGCATGAACTCGGGGAAGCGGTCCGCCTGATACGTCTTCTCTTTGGTCAGGTTAGTGACCTCACCGGTCATCAGGTCGACCTTGAGCCGGTCGCCCCCCTCCGTCTCCCGGGCCGCTTCCGGACTCACCAGGATCGGCAGGCCGATGTTGATGGCGTTGCGGTAAAAGATGCGGGCGAACGAAGCCGCGACCACGCAGGAGACGCCGGCCGCCTTGATGGCGACGGGCGCCTGCTCCCGGGAAGAACCGCAACCGAAGTTCTCCGTGGCCACGATGATATCACCAGGCTGCACGCGGTTCATGAACTCTTTGTCGATGTCCTCCATGCAGTGGGCGGCCAGCTCTTCCGCAACGGTCGTGTTCAGATACCGCGCCGGGATGATGACATCGGTGTCCACATCGCGCCCGAACTTGTGCGCCGTGCCTTCGAAAACCATCTTCATGCCAGCACCTCCTCAGGGACCGCTACCTGCCCGGCGATGGCTGTGGCTGCCGCCACATAGGGCCCAGCCAGGTAGACCTCGCTCTCGACATGGCCCATGCGGCCCACAAAATTACGGTTGGTCGTGGAAACACATCGCTCCCCGGCGGCCAGAATGCCCATGTGCCCTCCCAGGCAGGGGCCGCAGGTCGGTGTGCTCACCGCCGCCTCAGCGTCGATGAAGATATCGATTAGGCCTTCATGCATCGCCTGCTGATACACATCCTGGCTTCCCGGGAAGACGATCACACGCACATTCCGGTGCGCCTTGCGGCCCTTCAGGACCTCGGCCGCCATGCGCAGGTCTTCGATGCGGCCGTTGGTGCAGGAGCCGATCACGACCTGATCGATATGCAGCCCGGCGATCTCCTCCGCCGCGACCGTGTTGGAAGGCAGATGCGGCCTGGCGATCTGCGGCTTCATCTGGCTGACATCGATGTCGATGACCCGCACGTACTCCGCGTCCTGGTCGCTGCTGAAGAACACCGGCTCGCGACGGGTGCGGCCGCGGCAGTATCCCTCCGTGACTGCGTCCGGCTCGACGATGCCATTCTTGCCGCCGGCTTCGATCGCCATGTTGCACATGGTGAACCTGCCATCCATGGACAGGGATTCGATCGCCTCGCCGCCGAATTCCATCGCCTGATACAGGGCGCCGTCAACGCCGATCATCCCGATCGTGAACAATATATAGTCCTTGCCGGTCACAAACCGCGGCGGCTCGCCATGGTAATTGAACCTGATCGTCTCCGGGATCCGCAGCCAGACCTCACCGGTCGCCATGCCGCCGGCCAGATCGGTGGAGCCGACCCCGGTCGCGAAAGCGCCCAGCGCCCCGTAAGTGCAGGTATGGGAATCGGCGCCGATGATGACGTCGCCCGGCCCGACCAGGCCCTTCTCCGGCAGGATCACATGCTCGATCCCCATGCGCCCCGTATCGAAGAAGTTAGCCAGCCCCTGCCGCCGGGCGAAGTCACGCACGAATTTCGCCTGCTCGGCGGACTTGATGTCCTTGTTGGGAACAAAGTGATCGCACACCAGCACAACCTTCTCCGGATCCCAAACCTTCTGCACGCCGGCGGCTTCGAATTCCTTGATCGCCAGCGGCGCCGTGATGTCATTGGCCAGCGCCAGATCCAGCTTCGCGTTCACAAACTCACCGGTGCGCACCGCTTCCACGCCGCAGGCGCGCGCCAGTATCTTTTCCGTGATAGTCATTGGTTCAGCCATTCTATTTCACCGTCCCGGCTCTATATGCATTATTGAGCGCCCGCACGTACGCCTTGGCACTGGCTTCCACCACATCGATGGAACTCGCCACGCCCGCGTACGGCTTGCCGCTTACCTCCACCACCACGCGCACTTCACCCAGGGAGTCCTTGCCCTCCGTGACCGAATGCACCTGGTAGTCCTTGAGCTTTCCTTTCGTGCCGACCGCATCGTCAATCGCCTTGAAGATCGATTCCATCGATCCGCCGGAGAAGCTCTTCCCTTTGAGCTGCTCTCCCTCTTTCTGGATGATCACCTGCGACGTGGGGACAAACTCCGAGCTGGATGACACTTCATATGACTTCAGCTCATAGATGTCCGACATCACCCGCACCTCTTCATTGACCAGCGCCTCCAGGTCCATCGCTGTGACATGCTTCTTCTTGTCCGCGATCTTCTTGAACTGCTCGAAGGTCTGGTTCAGCTCGTCGTCGGAGAGCTTGAAGCCCAGCTCCTCCATCGCCGCTTTCAGGGCATGCCGTCCCGAATGCTTCCCCAGGACGATATCGCTCTGGCCGCGCCCGACGCTCTCGGCGCTCATGATCTCATATGTGGAGCGTTCCTTCAGCACCCCGTCCTGATGGATGCCGGATTCATGGGCAAAGGCATTCTTGCCCACAATCGCCTTGTTAGGCTGCACATCGTAACCGGTCAGCTGGCTCACCAGCCGGCTGGTGCGGTTGATCTCCTGGGTCTTAACCCCTGTCGCACGACCCAGCGAGCCGCGGCGCGTCTCCAGGATCATGACGATCTCTTCCAGCGAAGCGTTGCCAGCCCGCTCTCCCAGACCGTTGATGGCGCACTCCACCTGCGAGGCCCCGTTCTCTACCGCCGCCAGGGAATTGGCGACCGCCAGCCCCAGATCGTTGTGGCAATGCACGCTGACGACGACGTCCTTGAGTCCAGGGGCCTTCTTGAACTGTTCCCAGACAAAATCGCCGAATTCCGAGGGAATGGCGTAGCCAACCGTATCGGGGATGTTGATCGTGCGGGCGCCTTCGTCGATGGCCGCCTGCAGCACCTGCGCCAGGTAATCCGGGTCGCTGCGTGTCGCGTCCATCGCAGAGAACTCCACGTCGTCGCACAGGCTGACCGCCAGCGAAACCATTTTCCTGGTCATCTCCAGCACTTCTTCCCGCGACTTGCGCATCTGGTGCTTGAGGTGCACGTCACTGGTGGAAATGAACGTGTGAATGCGCGGGCGCTCGGCCTCCTTGATGGCATCCCAGGCGGTGGTGATGTCTTTTTCGATCGCCCGCGCCAGGGCGCAAACAGTCACACCGGAGACATTTTGAGCGATCTTCTGGACGCCCTCGAAATCGCCCGGAGACGAGATCGGGAAGCCGGCTTCGATGACGTCGACGCCTAACCGGGCCAGCTGCTCGGCGATCTCCAGTTTTTCAAAGGAATTGAGACTTATTCCGGGTGATTGTTCACCGTCCCGGAGCGTCGTATCGAATATGATAACGCGATGAGGATCCATAGCTTCTCCTAAAACCATCCAAGGTTGGATAAAACAGAAAAAAGATGGCGGGTTTGCCGCACGGGCAAACTGTTAGATAATCTCCCCCGACTGGGGGAGGAGAAGCAGGCTGATGGTGAGGCTGGCGGCGGGCAGCAGGCTGCTGCCTCCCGCGGGGGAGGCCGGAACAAAGGCGGTGAAGTTGTCAGTGACAGTTCTGACCATTAACCGTGTATCTTATTGCAGTTCCAGAGGGATTTCAACTTTAGCGGCTAGCTGGCCGCTTGCAGCTCGCCCGATCGCCCTTCGCCGATAGCATCGATGAAGACCTCGACCAGCCGCGGGTCGAACTGCGACCCCGCACCGGTGCGCAGCTCAGCCAGTGCCTCATGCTCTGTCAGGGCTTTCCGGTATGGCCGATCGCTCATCATGGCGCGGTAGGCGTCGAGAATGCTCACAATGCGTGCCATCTGCGGGATATCATCACCCTTCAGCCCTTCAGGATATCCCTTCCCGTCCCACCGCTCATGATGATAGAGAATCGCCTGAATGAGGTTTTGTAGCTGCCTGGCCTCTTCGAGGATCTGACCGCCGATTTCCGGATGCCGGTGAATCATCGACAGCTCCTCGGCTGAGAGTTTTTCCTTTTTCCGGAGAACCGATCCCGGTATCCCGATCTTGCCGATATCGTGCAGCTGCGCCGCCAGTTCCAGCGCGCCCGACTCCTCGGCACCCATGCCTAGAGACCGAGCCATGCTGGAGACGACCGCCGAGGTGCGCTGGCGGTCCATGCCCTGGTACTGATCGCTGTCATCCACTGCTTCAGCCAGCGCCCGGATTGTCTGCAGGCTCGCACCTTCCAGACGGCTGTGCAGCCTTTCCAGGTCCCCTTCCCGCAGCTCGGTTTCTGAAAGATCCATAAAGTAAGCCACCCGATTGCGACCTTTTCTCTTGGCAAAGAGCAACGCCGAATCAGCAGCAGCCACCAGGCTGCCGGCATCGACAGCGCATGCGGGTGCATCAGCCACACCGAAACTCGCCGCCACATAGCTCGGTGGCAGGTCGATGGCATCGGCGATGGTCTTGACCTTCTTACGGAGCCCCTCCGCGGCACGCACGGCCTCCTGACCGGATCGCGCCGGCATGACTATGACAAACTCTTCACCGCCATATCTGGCCGCGTAGTCCCCCTGCTGCGATTCCTCACGGAGCAGCGCGCCCATCTGCTCCAGGAAGGCGTCACCCTTTTGATGGCCGAAGCGGTCATTCACGGATTTGAAATTATCGAGATCGATCATGATCAATGAAACCGGCTGGCCCTCATCAAGAAGCCGGTCCGTCACCTTATGCAAGTGCTGCTGGAAATGGCCATGATTCCTCAACCCCGTCAAAGCATCAGTCTTGGCCATCTCCCGGGCCTGGCGATGCAGCAGCTCCAGCTCACCGTATTGAGCCTGGAGTTTCTCGGTCGCCTCGCCCAGCATCTCCTCACGCTCATGTACAGCCCACATGAGGCTGTTGAAATCTTCCGCGATCTCATTGATCGGACCCTGCTCGACAGAGGCCCGGTAGACATCACAGTCGAGGCAATCCCCGAGCTTCTGGGCGAACTTGCCCTGCACTTCTCCGCGACAATACGTCCCCGCCAGCAGCCAGCAACGTACATGAGGCTCCCCGTAAGCCGGGCAGCCAACCTCCTCGCAACCCTTGGACTCCCAGCAGGTGGGCACGTGGGCATCGTTGAGGCTGACCTCCCAGTCCTGGCTGAAAACGGCGTCATGAACCAGTCCAGAAAATCGGTTTTTTGCTCCTTCCAGTTCTGCTTTTCGCTCCGATAGCTGCTTGTTCTGCCGGAAAAGGGTGATCTGAATCAGGTAATAGCACAAAGTTCCTACGATGAAACCGGCAGCGAGGCAGGCAAGCTGGAAATAGATCTTGCGTCCGGGCCGCCAATCGACAAAGGGCTCGACGATGAACGGGAAGGCCAGGCCCATCAACAAGCCGAAGCAGATCATGACAACAAAAATGCGCCTCATGCTATTGAGGCGCCGGGAAACAATTTCTTTGAGTTTCATATTATCAGCGGCCCTTACACCGCGGGGCGCAATCGCTGCTCGCCGTCTCGACTAAGTATCTCGGCGAAGAGATCAACCAGTTGAGGGTCGAATTGCGTGCCGGCGCCGGCTCGGAGCTCAGCCACTGCCTGCTCGACCGTCAATGACCTGCGATAGGGGCGATCGCACCGCATGGCCCGGTATGCATCCATGATGGCGACCACGCGGGCCATCAACGGGATCTCCTCCCCTTTGAGTTTTTCCGGATATCCCTCGCCGTCCCAGCGCTCGTGATGGTAAAGGATGGCGGAAATCAGCTCCTGCATCTGGCGGGCTTCCTGCAGGATCTCATGGCCGAACTCTGGGTGCCGCTGCACCACCGCCAATTCGTCGGCGGTGAGTTTCTCCTTCTTCCTGAGGATCGCCCCAGGCACACCGACTTTGCCGATATCATGCAGCCTGGTCGCCAGCTCCAGCGCAGTAGCTTCATCCTCGTCCAGACCAAGCCGGGCGGCCATCTCTGCCGAGATGGAATCCAGCAGGGCGGACTCCTTGCCAAAATATTCGTCATTCTCGTTAACCGCGTCCGCGAGCGCCCGGATAGTATCGAGGCTGGCTCCCCGGAGCCGGCTATGCAAGCGGTGGATGTCACCTTCCTGCAGCTCGGTTTCGGACAGGTCGAGGAAGTAAGCAACCCGGTTGCGTCCCCGGCGTTTGGCAAATAGCAGCGCGGAATCAGCTGCGGCCACCAGGCTGCGCGCATCCCTGGCGCAACCCGGCAAGTCAGAGACGCCCAAACTCCCGCCGATGTAATCAGGCGTAAGCCCCATTTCACCGGCCGCGTTCTTGATGCTCTGTCTTAAACTCTCGGCCAACCTGATAGCGGCATCGCCGGTGACGCCAGGCATCACGATCACGAATTCCTCGCCACCGTAGCGCGCGGCATAATCGATATCCCGAATCTCTTCAGAAAGCAGCCGTCCGACTATGCTCAGGACATCATCGCCCTTCTGGTGTCCGAATTCGTCATTCACATTCTTGAAATGATCAAGATCGAGCATGATCACTGCGAGCGGAGAGCCCACGGTATTGGCTTTTTCGACCTCGCCTTTCAAATATTCCTGAAAATGACCATGGTTCCTCAGGCCGGTCAAAGCATCCGTATCCGCCATTTCCCGGGTACGCTGCTGCAGTATCTCTAACTCACCATACTGAGATTGCAGCTGATCGTGGGCTTCCGCGAGCATGTCCTCGTTCTCCCGGAGCACCCACATGAGGCTGTTGAAGTTCTCCCCGATCTTGTTGAGGGGGTCGTGCTCGACGGCCTCCTGGTAAACCTCACACTTGGCACAGTCGCCGACCTTCTGGGCAAAACGGCCCTGCACTTCACCGCGGCAATAAGTGCCGGCTACCAGCCAGCAGCGAATGTGTTCTTTCCCGTGCGAAGGGCACTCCGTGGCCTGGCAATTCTTGACCTCCCAACATGTGGGAACATGGGCGTCATGAAAGCTGACATCCCAATCACGCTCGGTGATCGCTTGATGGGTCAAGGAAGAAAAACGGCGCTGGGCTCCATTCAGGATCTCCGCCTGCTGCCTGATCCGGTCCTGCTCATGACCAATCAACGCGCCACACATGCCGGCGATGATGGGGGCCAGATATAGGTGGATATGGGTCGGAGAGATGCCCGTACTGTGATCCCAGATCACGGCGAAGGTTGCATAAAGGAAGCCCGCCAGGGCCGCGGCGGAACCAAACCAGACAGCCCGCCGGTTAAACCATCTCAAAGATTTTTTCAATATTTGGCCATTATCAGACGGCATGGCGCAACTCCTCTGCCTCTTCTCTTTGCACCATCTCCACAAACAGCTCAACCAGCTCGGGATCGAACTGGCTGCCAGCGCCGGCGCGCATCTCCAGAATGGCGTCGGTGACGGTCAGAGCCTTGCGGTACGGCCGATCGCAGCGCATCGCGCGGTAAGCGTCCAGAATGCCCACGATTCTCGCCATCAATGGTATCTGCTCGCCCCTCAAGCCTTCCGGATATCCGGCTCCATCCCAGCGCTCGTGATGGTAAAGGATGGCGGTGACCAGATTCTGGATCTGCTTGGCCTCCTGCAACAGCTGGCCGCCCATCTCGGGATGCCGCCGCACCAGTTCCTGTTCCTCTCTGGTAAGCTTTTGCTGTTTTTGCAGGACCGCCGCCGGCACGCCGATCTTGCCGATGTCATGCAGACAAGCCGCCAGCGCCAGGCAATCGGTCTGCTTGTTATCCATGCCGAGTTTTGCGGCCATGTCGCCAGCCACCTGCACCAGTATCGCGCGGTGAACACTCGGATACAGGTCCGTGGCGTCCACAGCGTCAGCCAGAGCCCGGATCGTATGCAGGCCGGCTCCCTCCAGACGGCTTTCGAGTCTTTCCAGGTCCCCTTTGCGAAATTCTGTCTCGGATAGATCGCAAAAATATGAGACGCGGTTGCCGCCCTTGCGCTGAGCAAAGAGTAAAGCCGAGTCGGAGGCAGAAAGGAGGCTGTCGATATCCGCCGCGCAATCAGGAAAGTCAGAGATGCCGATGTTCAGATGGATGGCGCTGACAGGCAACTCGGTATCTTCCGCTACACGGTTGGTTTTTGTCTGTAGCCTTTCAGCGAAGGTCACGGCTCCCGCGCCGTCTGTTTCCGGCATCAGAATGACAAACTTCTCGCTGCCGTACCTGGCGGCATAGTCGCAATCGCGGATCTCTTCAGCGAGGAGTTTCCCCAGGATCTGCAGAACCTGATCCCCCTTGCGGTAACCATAACGGTCATTCACGTGTTTGAAGTTGTCGAGATCCAGCGCGATCAATGAGACCGCCCTGCCATAGCGCTTGGCCCGGCCCATTTCCTTCTTCAGCGTCATCATGAAATGACTGTAGTTCGGCAAACCGGTGAGCGTATCCGTATAGGCGATTTCCTGTGTCTTTTTCTGCAGCTCGTCGAGCTCACTGTATTTGATCCTCAGTTTATCGTTGGTCTTCGCCAGGATCTCTTCCTTCTCCCGCACCGTCCACATCAAGCAGTTGAAATCTTCGGCGATCTCGTCGATGGAGCCGCGGTCGACAGATTCCTGGTAAACCTCGCATTTGGTACAGTCCCCGAGCTTCTGGGCGAAGGTACCCTGCGTCTCGCCCCGGCAATAGGTGCCCGCCAGCAACCAGCAGCGGATGTGATGCTTGCCATAGGCCGGGCAATCCCCGCTCTGGCAGTCTTTCGCCTGCCAACAGGTGGGTACGTGGGAATCATGCAGGGGGACCTGCCAGTCATCTTCTGAGATAGCCGAGCGTGTGAGGGAGCTGAATCTTGCCTTGGCCTTGCTGAATGCATCGTTGTTACGCAGCAACCGGTCCTGGCTGCGCCCCACCAGAAACGCTCCAACACCCACTACCGCGGGAGCGCCGATCAATCCCAGGGCTATCGACCATCCGGCTTCCGGCACGCCGGATAACAGAACCAGAAGTCCCAGGATTGCGCCCAGCAGTATGCCGCCAATGCCGAGACGGCATGCCTTAGTGCCTGTAAACGAAGTATTCATGCCTGCCCTAATCCTGCCCTTAATGGGGGATTTGCCCTATAAATCCCCCATCGGACGCCCCCTCGTCTTTCTTTAAGAAAAAAGGGAAGGGTAAGCAGGCTGCTCCGCGAATATGAAGAAGTCACGTCCTAACGTGATCATTTGTCATGGAATGTGACCTTTAAGCGGATTATTGGGGGTTGGATGGGCCGCAGAGCGACTAATAAGTCATATCTGAGAGAATGGAAGGGCTCGATTCTGGCCTCCCTGGCGATTCTCGTCTGCCTGCTGGCGACCAGCGTGAGTATTGCCCTGGCTCAGCCCGCGGATGCCCCAGATGCCCCAGCTGCCGAAACACCACCAGAGGATGTCGCCGCTGACCAGTCCTCAACTGACGCCCTGGCCGATAAGCAGGCCGAGGTCGACAGGGTCAAAGCTGAGATCAATGCGATCAATGCGACGGCCGAGCAAGCCATCGAGCGCTACAATATCGCCAGCACCGAGCTGGAAATGACCACTCAGCAAATGGCGGAAAACCAGCAGCAGCTTGCACAGGCCGCGGCGCGGCTGCAGGGAGCGCGTGACCGCCTCGCCAAAAGACTTGAGACGATCTATAAGGACGGCTCGCTGGGCTTTGTCGGTGTGATTCTGGATACGAACTCCTTCAATGATTTCCTCACCCGTTTCGACATGCTCGGCAGGATCAGCGAGCAGGATCGCTCCGATATCGATGACGTCATCCACTACAAGGATGAGATCGAAAAAGTCCAGGAGGAGTTGGAAAGCTCCCGTTTGAGGCAGCAGGAACTCTCCCAGTCGCTGGCGACTGAGAGGTCGGCCATCGAGAGCCAGCTTGCCGCCAAGGAAACCGTCCTTTCTAGCGCGGAGGGCGAAGTAGCCCAACTGGCAGCCGGGCAGCTGGCCGCGGAACAGAGTGAGGAGTGGAGCGCCGTAGCGGATTCGGCCGCGCCGGCAGAAGATGAAGATACCGGTACCGGTACTAGCGACGATACTTCCGGTGACGATACTGAAACAGGCGGCACAAACGATCCGCCCCCACCGGGAAATTATGGAGACGTCGCTTCGATTGCTGAAGGTTATCTGGGAGTGCCTTACGTCTGGGGTGGCGCCTCTCCGAGCGGCTTCGACTGTTCCGGCCTGGTCATGTATGCATTTGCCCAGGTGGGTGTCTCTTTGCCCCATTCCGCCGCGGCGCAATATTATTCCGGAACCCCGATCGGTTTCGCTGACCTGCAAAGAGGAGACCTGGTCTTCTTCGGCCACCCGATCGACCACGTAGGTATCTACCTCGGTGGCGGCATGATGATCCACGCACCCTATGAAGGCCAGGTAGTTTCAGAGACCCATGTGGGCGGCGGCGGCAGCTATGCCGGCGCTTGCCGCATCTGATCCACACCCCCGTTCTTTTTTCTTCCTGGTTCTCCTGATATTATTTGGCGTCGGCTGCATGGACTTGCGTACGTGCGGCAACGCATCTTAAGGGAGTAGCTTGGCTGAAAACCAGATATCTATTGCCCTCCTGGGTTACGGGACTGTTGGTTCCAGCGTATATCAGCTCCTCGAAACCAAAGCACAGGAGATTTCCCAGGCTACCGGCGCCAGCTTCGCTATCAAGAAGATCCTGGTCAGGGATGTGAATCTGCCGCGCTCCGGCGCGCCTCAGGAGATCTTCACCGAGAACATCGAAGACATCCTCGACGATGAAGCCATCACCCTGGTGGTCGAATTGATTGGAGGGCTGGAGCCCGCTTTTGATCACGTCACCAGCCTGCTGGAAAAAGGCAAGGCGGTTGTTACCGCGAACAAGCAACTGCTTTCGCAGCAGGGCGCATATCTTTTCCGGCTTGCCGAGGAAAAAGGAACCCGCCTTAAATTTGAGGCCAGTGTGGCCGGCGCTATCCCGGTGATCAAGGTGTTGAGGGAATCGATGGTCGCCGCCGGACTTACGGGGATCTTCGGCATCGTCAACGGCACTACTAATTATATCCTCACGGAAATGAGCCGCACCGGCGCCCGGTATGAAGACGCTTTGGCCCGCGCTCAGGAATGGGGTTACGCTGAGGCCGACCCGACGGAAGATATCAACGGTAAGGATGCCGCAGCCAAGATGGCCATTCTGGCATCGATTGCCTTTCATACGCCGGTCACGCTCAGCGATGTGGACTGCTCGGGCATTGAGACCATCACGGCGCTGGATATCGCTTACGCCCGTGAGTTGGGATTCACGGTAAAATTGCTGGGCGTCGCCAGGCTGTATGACGACCAGATCAACGTGCGCGTCTATCCGGCGCTCGTGGCTGACGGCCATCCGGTTGCCTCGGTCAGTGGCGCTTACAATGCCGTGTTCCTCACCGGGAGCTCCATTCATGAGATCATGCTGTCCGGCCCGGGAGCTGGAGGCATCGAAACCGCTTCCGCTGTGGTGAGCGATATCGTTTCCATCGTCACCCATCCGCAGACAGCCCTTTCGGAGAATCCGATTCCATACCGCAACCTGGACCTCTTCCCTGATGAAGAGGTCGTGTCGACTTTTTATCTGCGCCTCGAGGTCCAGGATGAACCAGGAGTGCTCGCCGCCGTCTCCCAGGTCTTCGGGCAAAACGGGGTCAGTGTGGAAAGCGTGATCCAAAAAGGCAGGGGTGCCCACGCGGAACTGGTGATGATATTCCATCCGGTTGAGGAAAAAAGATTCATGGCAGCACTGGCGGAACTCGGCCAGCTCCCGGTCGTGAAAGGGACTCCCCGGCCTCTGAGAGTTGAGGGAAAAGATCATGAGCGATAAAGGCTTGGGGTTGCCGCCGCACCGGGGCGTAGCCTTGCTGGAACGTTACCGGCGTTTCCTGCCGGTCACCGACGCCACGCAGATCATCAGTCTGGCTGAAGGCAGCACGCCGCTGCTGTTCGCGCCCACGCTCAGTGAAGAACTAGGCCTGAGGATCTTCTTGAAGCTGGAGGGAATGAACCCCACCGGCAGCTTCAAGGACCGGGGCATGACCATGGCCGTCTCTCAGTGCCTGACAGAAGGCGCTACCGCGGTCATCTGTGCTTCCACCGGCAACACCTCCGCGGCGGCGTCCGCTTACGCGGCCCGGGCCGGCATCCGCTGCATCGTCGTCATCCCGGAGGGCAAGATCGCCGCCGGCAAGATGGCCCAGGCGATCAACCACGGCGCCGAGGTCTTGTCGGTGGCCGGCAATTTTGACGAGGCACTGGCCATCGTGCGCCGCATCGTCGACGAATTTCCCGTGCATCTGGTGAACTCCATCAATCCCTACCGCCTGGAAGGACAGAAGACGGGCGCCTTCGAGGTCGTTGACCAGTTGGGAGAGGCGCCGGATTATCTGGCCATTCCTGTCGGGAACGCCGGCAACATCACCGCTTACTGGAAGGGTTTCAACGAGTACCGCCAGGAAGGCCTGTCCCAGGAATTACCACGGATGATCGGTTTCCAGGCCGCTGGCGCCGCACCGCTGGTGCTGGGGCACACCGTCACCAATCCGGAAACGGTGGCCACGGCGATCCGCATCGGCAAACCCGCCCGCGGCGATGAGGCTCTGGCAGCCGCCAGGGACTCCGGCGGTTTCATCGACATGGTCACGGATGAAGAGATCTTAAGCGCCTACCATCTGGTAGCGTCGCGTGAAGGCACTTTCTGTGAACCGGCTTCAGCAGCCAGCCTTGCCGGTGTAATCAAGAAGAATCGCGAGGGTGTGCTGGAACCAGGAGCCACTGTTGTTTGTGTGCTGACGGGACACGGCCTGAAGGACCCCGACACCGCCATCAGCACGGGAGCTCAGGCAAAACATGTGACCACAGACTTCGACGAGGTTGTCAAAGTCCTCGGGCTCAAGTAAGTGAAATATATCGTCCTCATCCCGGATGGCTCCGCGGATGGGCCCCGTGAAGAACTCGGCGGCCTGACGCCGCTCCAGGCAGCCGCCACGCCCAACTTCGACAGACTCGCGGCTGCCGGTACGGTAGGACTGGTCCGCACCGTGCCGGATGGATTCCCGGCCGGTAGCGACGTCGCCAATCTTTGCGTGATGGGCTACGACCCGCACCTTTTCTATACCGGTAGGGCCCCTCTGGAGGCAGCCAGTCTCGGTATCGACCTGGGTGACGGAGACATCGCCTTTCGCTGCAATCTGGTTTCGATCGCCGACGGGCTGATGAAAGACTTTTCTGCCGGCCACATCAGCACGGAGGAAGCGTCACAGCTGATCGCCCATATCCAGTCTGAGCTGGGCGGCCCCGACACCTCATTTTTCCCGGGACTCAGCTACCGGCACATCATGGTCTCCCGGGGCCGGGGCCTGAAGGCGGCCTGCACTCCGCCACATGACATCACCGGTAAACCGATTGGCACATATCTGCCCACCGGCGATGACTCCGATTGGCTGGAGGGCCTCATGCAGGCTTCCGTAGCCCTGCTGGCCAACCACTCGGTCAACGCCAAGCGCATCGCCCAGGGCAAATCCCCGGCCAATATGATCTGGCTTTGGGGCCAGGGCACCGCCCCGCGCCTCCCCAGCTTCCAGGATAAATACGGCTTTCCCGGCTCAGTGATCTCTGCGGTCGACCTCGTCAAGGGTCTGGGAACCTATGCCGGCCTGCGCATCGTCGAGGTGCCGGGAGCCACTGGCTGGCTGGATACCGACTATGAAGCCAAAGGACGCTACGCTCTGACCGAGCTGGAGAAGCAAGACTTCGTCTACGTTCATGTGGAAGCCCCCGATGAAGCATCGCATGCCGGTGAATCGAAGGCCAAGGTGGAAGCTATCGAGCGAATCGATGCCGGCGTCCTGGGAACCATCCTGGAGGGTTTGGGCGACAGGCAGGATTTTCGCATCCTGGTGCTGCCCGACCATGCGACACCGCTGGCGATGATGACCCACACCCGTGACGCTGTCCCCTTCCTGTTTTATAATCCGGAAGCTGCTGGGGAAGAATCAGGCCTGGCGTTCGATGAGGATTCAGGCGCCCGTAGCGGCCTGATGTTTGAGGAAGGTTGGCAGTTGATGGATTGGTTCATCAAAGGACCTTAGCAAGCAGATCAGGGCTCCGGCAGCTCAATCAGAGCCCCCTCATCGACCGGCCCCACCAGCCTGGGATAAAGACCAAGTAAGCCTTGTTCCCGAGGCGGCGCCCATTTTTCCGCAGCCTGGAGCCGCTTGGCTATCACCGCCTGCATCTCTTCGGGCCCCCCTCGCCCACTTTCCTGGGTCTCAAAGAGGTCGACTTTGCCGGTCAGCAGGTCGATCCGGACACGGTCACCTTCCCGCAGCACCGAAATGGGACCCCCGCTGGCGGCTTCCGGGCTGACATGCCCGATACAGGGGCCCCGCGTCGCGCCGGAGAACCGGCCGTCCGTGATCAGCGCCACCCCTGCGTTCAACTCCGGCTCCGCCGCAAGCGCTGCCGTTAGATAAAACATCTCCGGCATGCCCGTAGCCCGCGGCCCCTCGTAACGCACCACCACTACATCTCCGGTGGTGATAGCGCCCGACAGCACCGCCTCCAGAGCCTCAGCCTGCCCGTCAAATGGTCTGACAGTGCCCTCAAAAACCATCATCTGGGGAACCACGGCGGAGCGCTTGCACACCGCACCCCGGGGAGCGATGTTGCCGTCCAGCACCGTCAGGCATCCCTGCTCGGATAGAGGTGCATCGATGCTTCTGATAACGTCCCTGATTTCGAGCCCATGACTACTCAGCGCTGCCGCTCTTTCATCAGAGCTGGCATCCGCGGTCCACTGCTCCAGATTCTGACCCACGGTCTTGCCCGTGATCGTCATCGCGTCGAGGTGCAGCAATGCGCGTATCTCCTGCATCAACCGTGGCACGCCACCAGCATGCCAGAACAGGTCCGCGGTATGTTCGCCGGACGGCCGCAGGTTCAGCAGCCACGGTACGCGGTTATTTATCTTTCTCACTGCCTCCCATGAGAAATCCAGTCCCCGAACCTTAGCCAGTGCCGGCAGGTGCAGCATGGCATTTGTGGATCCGCCGGCCGCCGCATGGACGACCAGGGCGTTCTCTAAAGACCTGCCGTCCACGATGTCCGAGAATTTAATCCCCCGGGAAATCAATGAAGCAGCCGCTGATCCCGTCGCTTGGGCCAGCGCCGCCTGACCAGGCGCGGTTGTCGGGCAGCAAGCTGCCCCGGGCAGTGACAGTCCCAGGGCTTCGCTGAGAATCTGCATGGTCACCGCCGTACCTAAAAAATTACAAGCCCCGGCGCAGGGGGCTGCCCTTAAGCTATGGAACCGGTATTCTTCCTCGGTGATCTGACCGCGCCGGCGCCTGGCATAAAGCTCGGCCATCCGGTCGACCGAGATATCGCCCGGGCCAGTGTACATGACCCCTCCCGGGAAAAAAGCTACCGGCGCGTCCAGCCTGGCCGCCGCGATCAGATGCGCCGGGATGGCCTTGTCACAACTCGACACCGCCACCCAGCCATCGAAGTGGCCGGCCCGGAAATGGAGCTCGGCTGCCATGGCCAATAGCTCCCGCGAGGCGAGCGAGTACCTCATTGCCTCCGTGCCCTGGGCGATCCCGTCACAGATGTCCGTGCAGGCGTACTCGGCCACGGCCACACCCGCGGCTCTGGCTCCCTCACGTACCTGGCCAGCCAGCCCGCTCAGGTGCACGCTGCCGGGGTGGGAGTCGCCCCCGGAGCTTTCCACCAGTAGCCACGGTTTTTCCAGATCCTCCGGCGACCAGCCACACCCGATCCGGAGCGGATCGATCTCCGGCCCCCAGCGCATCCGCTGGCTATGTAATTCTGATTTATCCATGTGTCAGATAAGCGAACAGTTCAGATAGTATAACCCGGCCGCCCCGCGCCGCCCCAGAGCCGGGGTCCAGCATCCATGGACTCTGACCGATGTGGTAAAATACGCAAACGTAAAATCCAGCATGGGGAGTAGCTGTCGTTAACGTCATTTATCCTGGTATCTCGTTTAAAATCAAGCATTCGGGGGAGATGCCTCCCCGGTTCCCAATCACCATTCCTCACCTGACGCATGTCTAGCCCAGACGCCACTGAAGGCCAGCAGATCAAGATCGGTGAAGAGTACTTTCAGATACTCTCGGAAGATGCCGGCCGCGTCCTGGCACAGGGCGAGCCGTTTGTCATCGTTGATGTCAAAAAGGAGAAGCTGGTCGTCAAGGAGGGCGAGCTATTCCTCTATAGCGATGTCGAGGGAAACGTCGCCCGCGAAGACACTTCCGGCTTGGGACTCTATTTCCAGGATACGCGCTTCCTGAGCACGTTCAATATGACCCTGTTCGGCAACAGCCCGGTATTGCTGTCATCTACCGCGGACCGGGGCTTCATGAGCCAGATCGAGCTCACCAATGCCGACTTCATGAGCGCGGATGGCACCGTCGTCCCCCAGGAGACGATCAATTTCCGGCGCATCCGGGTAATCAACGGCAAACTCTACGAACTGATCCGGATCAAGAACTACAACCATTTCCCGGTCGATGTCTCCATCGAGTTCGACTTCGACTCCGATTTTGCTGACATGTTCGAGGTGCGCGGCACCAAGCGTAACAAGTACGGCATCAGGCTGGCCCCGAAGGTCACCGAAGATTCCATCCTGCTGGCATATCACGGCCTGGACGCCATTCTGCGCAAGACAGACATCAGGCTGGAAACTGTGCCGACCTCGATCGAGGGCACCAAGGCAGTCTACCGCTTTCAACTAAAGCCCAGAGAACGGCGAGTCATCAAGTACAGCGTCGAGCCGATACTGCCCACCACCCCCGCGACGGCGATCACGGATTTCAACAAGGCCATCGGTGAGATCCGCAAGAGTTACGAAACCTGGTTCGAGAGTTCCAGCCAGATCGAGACCGACAACGAACTTTTTACCACGGTACTGCATAGCAGCCAACGCGATATCCGGATGCTGCTGACTGAGACTGATATGGGGTACTTCCTGAGCGCTGGAGTGCCCTGGTTTGTCACCCCCTTCGGCCGGGATACGATTATCACCGGACTGCAGATCATGATGCTGGACGCCCATCCAGCGGTGGAGACCGCCAAAGTGTTCAGCCACTTGCAGGGCAAGACGCTCGACCCCTGGCGCGATGAAGAACCGGGAAAGATCTTCCACGAGGTCAGGCGGGGAGAGCTGGCGAACATCCGGGCCATCCCCCATACTCCTTATTTCGGCAGCGCTGACTCTACGCCGTTATACCTGATCATGATCTCCGACATCCTCAAATGGACCGGAGACATCGAGTTCATCCGATCATTGACCGACTCGATCAATCAGTCACTTACCTGGATCGATGAGTACGGCGATGCCGATGGTGACGGCTTCGTGGAATATGAAACCAAATCCCGGCGCGGCCTGGTGAACCAGGGTTGGAAAGATTCCGGCAACTCGGTAGTCCATACAGACGGCAGGCTGGCGGAAACGCCGATCGCCCTCGCCGAAGTGCAGGCATATGTCTACTACGCCAAGCGCCGGATGAGCGAGACTTTCATGGTCCTGGGCGACCGGGAGCGGGCCGAGGAACTTGCGCGGCAAGCGGAAGCGCTGAAGCGCAAATTCAATGAGGTCTTCTGGATGCCCAAGGAGGGCTATTTCGCTCTCGCTCTTGATGGCGACCACAAGCCAGTGAAGACGGTCACATCGAATCCAGCCCATGGGTTATGGGCCCGCATCATCGATGATGACAAGGCCGCCCAGGTGGCCGAGCGCCTGATGCAACCGGATATGTTCTCCGGATGGGGCATCCGCACCATGAGCAAGTCATCGATCAACTACAACCCCATGAGCTATCACAACGGCAGCGTCTGGCCACACGATAACGCTTTGATCATCCGGGGACTGAAGAAGTATGGCTTCACCGAAGCCGCGGAGAAAGTCGCAACGGGGCTGTTTGAGGCCTCCCTGCATTATGATTACTACCGCCTGCCGGAGCTTTTTTGCGGATTTACCAAACGCTCCATCAGCCGCCCGGTCAGCTACCCGGTTGCCTGTAGCCCGCAAGCCTGGGCCGCCGGATCGATGTTCATGATCCTGCAAGCGCTGCTGGGGATCGAAGCGGACGCCCCAACCAGCACTGTATACATTAATAGCCCGGTGCTACCGCGCTGGCTCAAGGAGCTTGACATCAAGGGAATGCGAGTCGGGAAAGCCGCGATCTCCTTCAAGTTCCGCCGCGATGGTGACGTGACCTCATTTGTGGTCACCGAGAAGATGGGCAACGTCCGCACCATCGTCACGGAATAAGACCCAGCCCTTCCAGCTCTTCCTTGAAAGCCATCTTCTGAGCTGGTGACAGCTCCGTCTGCGGCGGCCTGACGAATGTTTCCGGCAACCCGCGTAAAGTGAGCCCGTACTTGGTCGCCGCGATCCAGGGAAAGCCCGTGATCGCCCGGCGCACCTGAACAACGCGGTCTCCGGCCGTTTGCCTGACATCAGATTGTGCGCGAGCATCCCAGACATCCCTGACCAGACCTGGAAAAACGTTAGACACGCCGGAGATGACGCCGGCAACGCCGGCCGCCACGGCATCTCCCATGAGGCTGTCGCTTCCACTGAAGATCTTCAGATCCGGATACCTGTCGATCAGCTGGGCGGTTCTGGCCGGGTCCCCGCCGGTATCCTTGACTCCGGCAAAGTTCTTTTGGCCCAACAGGGTGTCGATGATTTCATCCGTGATGGGAATGCCGGAATAAACGGAAATGTTATACATGAACACCGGCAAGTCCGTGCTCCCCAGCACCCGCTCGAAAAAGTCGCAGATCCCTTCAGTGCTGGCATCGCGAAAATAAAACGGAGGCACGACCAGCGCCGCGTCCGCCCCGGCATCCTGGGAGTAAGTTATCAGCTCGATGACCTCAGGCAGGCTGCAGGAACCGGCGCCCACCATCATGAAGAGCTCGCCGCGGGAAGCCCCGGCGGCCTCGATCACCCGCTTCTTTTCTTCCAGAGTCAGTGATGGAAACTCACCATTGGTGCCAACCGGGACGATGCCGTGGGCGCCCTCCCGGATCAGCATCTCCAGATGCTTCTCGATGAACACATAATCCAGCTGGCCGTTTTCCAGGAAGGGAGTCACCGTGGCCACCGCAACTCCGCCGATCTTTGGCGCCCGCACCGTCATCACCGTTCGATCAGGATCGTCCTGGCCGGCGCCCCGTCTCCGTCCACGACTTTAAGTGGCAGACAGACCAGCTCATACTCACCCGGTCCCACCTCGGAAAGATCGATGCCTTCCAGTACTACCACGCTCGCGCCGAGCAATGTGTGATGCACATGATAGTCGTCGGACTTAAAGCGTTCGATCGACAGATAGTCGATGCCGACCAGCTTGACGCCCTCCGCCACCAGAAAATCAGCCGCGTCGTCGCCCAGGGAAACATAATCAGCGGTGAACTCCGGCTGCGCCCAAAGCCTGGAATTGACAGTTTTCAGCAGCAGTCGCGTGGCACCCGCGGCGCCGGCCTGCCTGAGATCCGCCGCAGAGATCAGACCGGTGACCGTGGAAAGGTCGAGCACCCGCGCGGGACCCACGAGCGTCTCCAGCGCAATGCGGTCAACCGTTTCCGGACCGCCCATGAAATGATGCGGCGCATCGACATGAGTACCGGCGTGCGTTCCCAATCGTAGCTCGGAAAGATTAGCCACGTCCCCCTCTGCTACCCTTAGGACCGGCTCGATGACGGCGCCCGGATCACCCGGGTAGAACACCATTCCTGTGTATATTGGAACCGAAATATCTATGATACGCATGCATTGCTCCCTGTATTATTAGAAAATTGTGGCTACCCGCACGATCTCACGAAAGTGCCGACAGCAGCTCGGGCTCAAGGTCTACGGATGTCACCGCCAGCACCTCATCGCCCGCCAGCAAAGTCGTATCGCCATTAGGGACGATCACCTCGCCGTCCCTCATAACCGCCACGAGCACGGCGCCGCCGGGAATCTGCAATTCTCCCACGCGCTTGCCGGCAGCCTTCGCGCTGCTATCCAGTGTGATTTCCGCAAGCGCCATCCGGCCCCCCTTGAGCTTCAGCAGCGTCACCAGGTCTCCCAAGGACATCTCCTCTTCAATGAGCTTGGTGATGATGTCTGTTGGCGACACCGCCACATCGACGCCCCATTCCTTTGAATAAAGCCAGTGGTTGCTCGGATGATTAACCCTGGCGATCACCCGTGGCACCTGAAAGTGCATCTTGGCTAACTGGGCGACAACAAGATTGTCCTCATCGTCCCCCGTGGCCGCGACAACCAGATCCGCGTTGCGCACGCCGGCCTCTTCCAGTACTGCCGGTTCGCAGCCGTCATTCCAGATAACAGTGAGATTCTCCCGCTGGATGACGGAGGCCGCCCGCTCTTCATCGATCTCGATGGCGGCAATGCGGCGGGTCCCGCTCTCAGCCAGAGCATCCACCAGATAAGCGCCAGTACGCCCCAAACCCACAATTAATATATTCATGGTTTCCTCCGTGTCATCAGATTCCGCTGATCATTTCGCGAAACCGGCTCAGGAAATCGTTGGTCACGCATACATAAACCAGGTCCCCCGCCTCGATTATCGTGGCGTTAGTCGGCACCATGGCCTTACCGAGCCGCACGAGACAAGTCACATTCACGCGGCCGTCGACTGATAATTCTCTGACTGGATGGCCAACCAGCCGCGGCGGCACCTCGAACTCGATCAGCTCGGCCTCGCCGCTGCCAAAGCTGGCTTCGAATTTGACCTCTTCATACAGCAGGTGCTCCCGAATCTGGTTGGCTCCCCAGACTGTCGAAGAAATCGTGGGTATGCCGAACTGCTTGTAAATGCTGGCGCGCTGGGGGTCATAGATCCTGGTGATTACGCGCGGCACCCTGAAAGTGCGCTTTGCTATCAGCGCCGACAAAATGTTGCTGTGATCGCCGTTAGTGACGGATGCGAAGCCGTCGGCGCTCTCGATGCCGGCAGCCACCAGCACGCTGCGGTCGAATCCCACCCCCTCAATCGTCCGGCCTCTGAAGGCAACGTTCAACCGGCGGAAGGCCTTGGGGTTCTTATCGATGATCGTGACCTCATGGCCTTCCAGAAACAGGCTATGGGCCAGCTGAGCTCCCACCCTGCCGCAACCCAGAACTATGAATTTCATCTTGATCCTCCCGTCGCCTGATGGGACATCCTTCTGACGAAGAGCTTCCTGATCTCATCGCTGAAAAACATGATTGGCGGGAACAGGGCGAGCAAAGCCCAGTGCTGCCACTCAAGCCCGGTGGTCTGAAAAACTCTTTGCAGGGGCGGTAAGTACACTATCAACACAGTCAGCACTACCTCAAACAGGATCCCCCACAGCAACCAGCGGTTTTTCAGGAAACCAACATGAAAAACCGACGCCCGGTTGGTCCGGCACGCAAATGCCGTTCCCACCTGAGTCGCGACGATGCCGGCCCAGGTCATCGTGGTTGCCTGCACATATATATGACTTGTTTCCTCAAGCTGCTGCCCCCATTGCCACCCGTTGGAATAAAGTACCCAAAAATAGCCAGCCATTACCAGAGCCGCCTCGATCAATCCCAGAAACACCCACGTCCGAATGATCATGCTTGCATCCACCAGCCGCTCCTGCCGTGAGCGCGGAGGCCGCTGCATGACGTCCGGTTCGGCCTGC
>Ga0172371_10004051_pt1 | contig 22399 bp, 16 predicted proteins | sample Lak12m_FD_114543 | JGI IMG/M metagenome (GOLD analysis project Ga0172371, IMG submission 114543) | Freshwater microbial communities from Kabuno Bay, South-Kivu, Congo - kab_022012_12m | ecosystem: Environmental > Aquatic > Freshwater > Lake | place: Democratic Republic of the Congo: South-Kivu...
AGCCCCGGTCCAGGTAATGATACACGAACCGGGGCTATTTAGCTATAACCGCTTGGTTATGAAGGGCTTAGGGTTGGTGGCAAGGGGCGGATTTGAACCGCCGACACAAGGATTTTCAGTCCTCTGCTCTACCAACTGAGCTACCCCGCCACCGAGGAGATCATGGCGTACCTGCAGGGACTCGAACCCCGAACCTTCTGGTCCGTAGCCAGACGCTCTATCCAATTGAGCTACAGGTACACGCCCAAGGTACCGAAAACGCCTCTAACTATAGACTCCGCGGTGGGGCTTTCAAGCGTCGCGTCGGGCAAAATGGGGGGATCATGCCGAGGGCTGGGGGGCGCTGGTGGTCCCGGCGGCTTGCGGAGCCGGTGCGCCGGCGGCGGGGGCTGGCAACTCGTTGCACAGGAACCGGCACTTGGGGAAGGCGGAGCAGCCGAAGAAGGTGGTGCCCTTGCGCCGGTTGGTGCGTCGCAGCAGGGGGGCGCCGCACTCAGGGCAGACCGCGTCTACGGGTTCGGGGGGTGGGGTCGGGCCGCGGAGGCCGAGTTCCTGGGCCCGGGCCGCGTAGTCTGGGACCTGGCCGGCGTACTTGGCCAGGAGCTTCTTGAGGGCCGCCTGCTGGCGCTCGGAGAGGGTCCCACGCTGCTCGAACTGGCGGGTCAGCGACGCCGCGAACTCGCGGTCGTCGAAGGTGCGTCGTCCCTGCTTCGCGGGCGGGTCCCACTCGCGGACCTGGCGCAGGAGGTCGATGAGGGGCTTCAGGGCCTCGCGTTCGGCGGGGGTCCCTGCGGCGCCCGGCTGGCCCGGCGCGGGGGCAGGGGCTGTCTCGATGCCGAGGTCAGCCGCGAGTTGCTGGAAGTCGGGGACCTGGCCGGAGTACTTGACGATGAGGCGTTTGAGGGCGTGTGTCTGGGCGGCGGAGAGGTGTCGGCCCTCCTCGACCTGGCGGCGGAGGGAGGCGTAGAAGCGGGCATCGTCATAGGTCCGTCGACCGCGCTTGGCAGGGGGCTCCCAGGTCACGTTGGCGAGCACGGCAACCAGCTTGAGGTCGGCCTCGGCCGGTACCGTAGGCGGGGCTGCGGCGCGGGCTTCCTGGGCGGCCGTCAAGGCCGCGACGGCCACCTGGAGGCCCAGCCGTTCGGCGGTCTGGGAGAGGGCCGGACAGCGGCCAGCATAGCGGGCCACCAGCGACAGCAGGGCCTTCCACTGGCGCTCGCTGAGCGGCTTGCGCTCGTCGCGGGCCTGCCGCAGCAGCGAGGCATGGAACTCGGCGTCGTCGAAGGTGCGCCGGCCGCGCTTGGTGGGGGCCTGCCACTGGAGGTCGGCCGGGAAGGCCTCCAGGAGTTCGGTGACGGTCGCGCTGGCTGGGACCACGGGGGTTTCGTCCATCTGCACCCAGGTGCGGAACTGTCCGTAGAAGCGGGTCAGCATCTGGATCCAGTCGAGCGTCCCCTCCTCGATCTGGTCGAGCTCGGCCTCCATCTCGGCGGTGAAGCCGATATCGAAGAGGGCCGGCATGTGGCCCACCAGGTAGTCGTTGACGCTGAAGCCCAGGTCGCTGGGGATGAGGAAGCCCTTTTCCTTGCGGGCATACTCGCGTTCCTGGATGGTGTTGACCGTGGCGGCATAGGTCGAGGGTCGGCCGACGCCATTCTGTTCCAGGGCCTTGACCAGGGTCGCCTCGGAGTAGCGGCGCGGGGGCTGGGTGAAGCACTGTTCGCGGTCGAGCTTGAGCAGCCGGCAGAGGGTCCCCACGCTGAGGTCCGGCAGGCGCCCTGTGATCTGGCTGTCCTCATCTTCCGGCTCGGCGTCCTTGACGCTGTAGACCACGAGGTAACCCGGGAAGAGGGTTTCGCGGGCGGTGGCGCGGAAGACGTACGTGTGAGTGAGGTGCTGGCCGCGGGCCTCGATATCGACCGCGTGGTCCATCATCTTGGCGGCCTCCATCTGGCTGGCGACAAAGCGGTTCCAGATGAGCCGGTAGAGCTTGAGCTGGGCGGTGCTGAGGAACGGCGCCACGGCCTCGGGGGCCCGCTGGACGTCCGTGGGACGGATGGCCTCATGGGCTTCCTGGGCCGACTGGCGGGAGCGGAAGCGGTTGGGGGTAGCGGGGACGTAGTCTTTGCCGTAGGTCGTGGCGACAAAGTCGCGGGCCTGATTCTGGGCCTCCTGCGAGACCGCGACCGAGTCGGTACGCATGTAGGTGATAAGGCCCACGGGGCCACCCTCGCCCAGGTCGATGCCCTCGTACAACTGCTGGGCCACCTGCATGGTCTGGGCGGTGGAGAAGCGCAGGGCGCCGCCGGCCGACTGCTGCAGGGTGCTGGTGATAAAGGGTGGCGGCGGTCCCTGGCGGCGCGGCTTGGAGGTCACGGCCGCCACGGCAAAGGCGGCCGCTTCCACCTCCCGGGCCAAGGCCTCGGCCGTGGCACCGTCGGGGATCACGGGCTTGGCGCCATCGAGCAGGGCCAGGGCCGTCTTGAGCTGGGCCTTGGCGTCCGCGGTTTCGAACAGCGCCTGGAGGTCCCAGTACTCGGTGGCCTTGAAGGCCTGGATCTCGCGTTCGCGCTCGCACACCAGCCGCAGGGCGACGGACTGGACGCGGCCGGCGCTGGTGCCCTTGCGGACGTCGCGCCAGAGCAGGGGGCTGACCTGGTACCCCACCAGGCGATCGAGGACGCGGCGGGCCTGCTGGGCTGCCACCAGGCGTTCGGCGATGGCGCCGGGGTGATGGAAGGCGGCCTCGATGGCTCCGCGGGTGATCTCGTGGAAGGTCACCCGGTGGAAGCGACCGTGCTGGGTGGCGTCCTTGAGCATCTCTGCCAGGTGCCAGGCGATGGCCTCGCCTTCGCGGTCCGGGTCCGTCGCCAGGTAGATATCGTCGGCATCCCGGGCGGCCTTGCGCAGGGGGCCGGCCACGCGCTTGCCGTTGGCGGTCAGGACATAGACCGGCTGGAAGCCGCCGGAGACGTCCACTCCGAGCGAGGCTTCGGGCAGGTCGCGGACATGCCCCATGGAGGCCTGGATCTGCAGGTCGCGTCCGAGGAACCTGCCGATGGTTCTGGCCTTGGTGGGGGACTCCACGATGACAAGGGCTCGTCCCATGGCTGTATCCGTTCTGCGCAGGCGCGGTGCGCTTCAGAGCGCCGACTGGGCACCGGCCCTTACCACGCGCCGGCCCGGCAACTGCCGGACGAGGCGTCGCATTTCGAGGCGCAACAGGGCACTGAGCACCTCGGCAGCGGGGGCGTTGGCGGCACCCACAAGCTCATCGATGGCCATCTCGGCCGCGCCGAGTGAAGTCAGTAATGTCGTCTCCATGGCCGATAATACCAGTCCGGCCGCGGCCGGTGCTGCCGGCGCACGGGTTGGGCCGGCCGGCGGCGGCGAGGCGGGTGTGGGCAGGCTGGGGAGGCCGGGGAGGCGGGCGAATTCCTCGGCGATGTCGTCGAAGGTCTCGACCAGCTTGGCGCCGTCCCTGATCAGCGCATGGCAGCCGCGGGACTGGGGCGAGTCCACGCGTCCCGGGACGGCGAAGACCTGGCGGCCCTGGTCGCCGGCCTGGGTGGCCGTGATCAGCGAGCCGGAGGTCGTCCCCGCCTCGACCACGACCGTTCCGAGGGTCAGGCCGGAGATGATGCGGTTCCGCATGGGGAAGGTGCGCTTGTCGGGGTGGAACGCCATGGGGAGCTCAGACACCAGGGCCCCGCCCCGCTCGGCGATCCGGCGGGCCAGGCCGACGTTCTCCTGGGGGTAGATCTGCCCCAGACCGCTGCCGAGGACGGCGACGGTGCAGCCGTTGACCCGGAGCACGGCCTCATGGACCACGGTGTCGATGCCTCGAGCCAGGCCGGAAACCACCGGCCAGCCCGCGTAGACGGCCCCCACGGCCAGATGCTCGGCCATCTTGACCCCATAGGGCGTCGTGTGCCGCGACCCGACCATGGCGATGCCGTGCGCACAGCGCTGCAGGGCCTCCGTGGTGCCACGGACGTAGAGGCACAGGGGCGGGTCGTGGATCTGGCCCAGGAGCTCGGGGTAGGCTGGACTGTCGCGGGTGACCAGGATGACCCCAGCCCGTTCGGCCAGGCCCCGTTCCGCGGCCGGATCGCAGACCTGCCGCCAGCCGGCCAGCACGGCCGCGAGTTTGCTGCCGACGCCATGCACCCGGGCCAGTTCGGCCTCGGGCGCCGCCAGGATCGCCTGAGGCGTCTCGTAGAGGCTCAGCAACTGTGCCACCCGCAGAGGCCCGATACCGGGCAACTGGCTCAGGACCAGGTAGGCATCCGTGGTGTCCACACGCGCGTCCTCCAACGTTGCGAGCAGAACTGCATCCCTATTGGCATTGGCGTTTACTAAAGCATGCTTTTGTTAGCATGTCAAGAAAACCGGCGACACCGCAGGGCAGGTTGCCACTGGACGGTCGGTGGTTGCGTCCCTTCAGGGCGCACTCGTCCTCGGCTGACCGGTACCCAGGGCATTGCTCCACGGGCGCCGGTCCGGAAGTGGATTACGGCGTGCCGGCGGACGCTCGTCCGTCGCGCCGCCCGCGTTGCTCGTGTCGTCCGCCGGATGCGTTGCCTTCATCCACGGCGCCGGCAATGCGGCTTGCGGGGACGCTCGCGCTCGAAGCGGCCACGATCCGTGGCGGGCAGGGGGCCTACTTCAGCTTCAGGATGATGATCGTCCGGCCGCCGCCGGGGTCGTCGAAACCGCCGACGATGACCGGCTTGTCCTCTTTGAGGGAGAGGCGTGTCTTCATGACATCGCGACGGTCCTGGATGACGCGGACCATGGCGTTCCGGTCCTGGACCTGGGTCAGTTCGATGCTGTAGCCTTTGGCGAGGCTGGCGGTGGCGCCTTCCTTGAGGGCCAGGGTCGACTCGCCTTCGAGGCGGAAGGACTTGAAGTTCAGGTTCTGCAGCAGCGGCAGGACGTCACTGAGGCTGGCGTCGACACTGCCGGCCTCCTTGCTGGCGGTCACCAGCCGGGCGGACAGGGCCCCCGCATCGGCCTGGCCCAGCAGGGGCATGACCGACAGGCACAGGAGCATGGGTGCCAAGGCTATCGCGCTTCTCATGGTGGTACTCCTGCCTTAGCGCAGCCTTCCCGTATCGGCCGACGCCACCCAGATCACGGTGCCGCCGTTCTCGGCGTCCTCAATGATCATCACTGAACTGTACTCCGAGAAGACCTCCAGTTCCTGCACGGTGGAGAGATCGGTGGTGGTGGTGGCGGTGGCCGTCGGCGCCTGGGCGACCTGCGGCGGCACCGGGCCGGTGCGCAGGAAAACCGAGACACTCGCCAGCAACACCAGCACCGCCGCCGTCGCCACCACCCAGCGCAGCGACGTCAGCCGAACGCCGACGACCGCGACCCGGTCGGGGGCTTCCTGCAGGGTCAGCGCCGAACGGGCCCGGAAGTCCTGCCAGAACTCGGCGGCCGGTCGGGGTTCAGGCAGCGGCGCGGCCTGCCGCAACGCCTGCCCCAGGGGCCTATGGCGGTTTGTCTTCATGCTCCCAGTTCCTTATGCCCTAGGAGTTTCCGCAGTCTATGCTTGGCGTAGAAGAGGCGCGACATCACGGTCCCGATACCGACGCCGGTGGCGGCCGCGATCTCCTTGTAGCTCAGCCCGTCCACCTCGCGCAGGAGCAGGGCGGCACGGTGGTCCGCGCTGAGCTGCCCGAGGGCTGCCGCCAACTGGCTGCCCAGGTCCAGTCGTTCTGCCCGCCGGTCAGCGCCCTCGGCGCGGGGGTCGGCGACCCGGTCCAGGAGGGGCCGGTCGTCCTCGTTGCCGGCCTCATCCCGCACCAGCCGCTCATCGTCTCGCCGTCGGCGCCGGAGGTGGTCGAGGGCGCAGTTGCGGGTAGCGGTGCACAGCCACGTTCGCAAGGCCGCGTCCCCGCGGAACTGCGGGATGGCCTTCCAGGCCTTGAGGTAGGTGTCCATCACCACGTCCTCGCCATCGTCAAGACCCACCAGCCGGCAGGCAATCCGGTGGAGCAGCGGGCGGTACTGCTCGAACACGGCCGCAAAGGCATTCACGTCGCCGTGGCGGGCCCGGTCCAGAAGTTGGTCGATCGGCTGGCTCATGGGAGCCGTTGTCCGGTCCTGCTCGGCTTCGGGCGGCGCACCGCCTGTGCGTCGCACCCCGGGCCTCGTCGCGTCGGTTGCTGCGACACTCCGCAGCCCCAACGCCACCCAGTGGGACGACGCATGGCCGCCGTTTATTCAACCCCCGGCAGGCCGGGTTCCGTTTCAGGGGTCGGGGGCGGTGTCGGGGCCCCGGATGTTTGGGTCGGCCTGGCCAGCCAGTAGTGGGCCGAGCGCAGGGGCGGATCGTTCAGGAGGCGGACGTCGAAGCCCAGGCTCCGCGTCCGTTCGAGTTGCTTCGGGTCGAGGTCCGCCTGGATGTCGGGGACGAGGCCCTTCTTGTGCCAGCTCCGGCCCTTGGGCGAGTAGATGGCGCCCGTGGTGAACTTGGTGCGGCAACCGTTCTTGAGGGTGAAGATGCGCTCCATGGAGGCCTTGCCATAGGTGGGCGAACCCACCAGGGTGGCGCCGGACTCATCGCGCAGGGCCGCCGCCAGGATCTCCGCCGCCGAGGCCGTCTGCCCATCCACCAGCACCGCCAACTGGAACGTGAAGGGCGCTTCTGCCGAGCTGATGTAGTTGCTGACCTTGCCGCCGTGGCTGACCACCCGCATCAGGCAGCGCCCCTTGGGGATGAACAGCTCTGCGACCTTGAGTCCCTCCTGCATGATCCCGCCGCCATTGCCACGGACGTCGACGATGAGTCGCGAGACGTTGGCGCTCTGGAAGCGCGCGAGTTCCTCGCGGCAGCGGTCCGAGACGCCCTGGGAGAACGAGCGCACGGCCAGATAGCCGATGTCCTGTGGGTACCTTTCGGCCAGGACATTCTGCAGGTGGAACTTCTCGCGCTTCACGGTGAGGTCCAGGACGCTGATGTCGCGCACGACCTTGAGGGCCACGGGGGTATCCGGTTCGCCCTCCAGCAGGGCGGAGACCTGGGCCACGCTCAGGCCCTGGAGGGACTTGTCGTTGATCCGCAGGATGCGGTCCAGGGGTTGCAGGATGCCCTGGCTGGGGCCGCCCGGCGTGACCTCGGTGACGGTCAGACTGCCGTCGGCGGGGCTGAAGCTGCTCTTGATTCCGACGGACTCGCGCAGGCCCTGCAGCGTATCGCTCACGGTTTCGTACTGTTCGGGCAGCCAGATGGCGGCCAGATCCGGATGCTCTTCGGGCGAGAGGTGTCGGAGGAGGCCCTTGGTGGCCGCCCACCAGATGCTCTTCTCGTCGACGGTATCGGTGTAGTAGTTCTCGCGCACGAGGGCCACCAGTTCGCGGAACGAGCCCTCGGGGTCGCCGAACTCGTGTTCCACCTGGACGGGGTAGAGCGGCCTGATCTGCGGCCGGCCGGCAGGGGTCCCCTCTTCGGGGTCCGCCGCCAAAGCAACCGTCACGAGGACGGCCAAGGCGGTCAGGGCGAATGGCCACACCGGGCGCCGCCAACCGCGTGCGCTAGAGCGAATCACCGTGCATCTCCATTGGCGCCGGGTCTCGGCAGCCGCCGCCCCATCGGCCCCGCCGCGCCTCCGCCAGGCATGGGGCCGTGAGCCTGGCCCAGGCTAAGCCATACCCCCGCAAGGCATGCGCGTCAAGCTCCGGACGAGGTGCGCGCAGCCAGTGCACACCCGGGTCAAGCTCCCGGCTGGCCGGAAACGCCTGGAAGGCGGGTCCTCCGCCACCCGCCACGCGGACCCGGAGATCCGCGCCCACAGACCGCTGCGAGCTCTCGGCGCTTCGAGGCCGAGCTTCGCTGGCCCAGGCCCTGCCAGCCGGCCGTGCGCATGAATAGACCGACCCCGGCCACCGTCTCAAGGTGCAGAACAGAAGGTCGTGGGCCCGGTCGGCCGCTCTCAACGGCTGGCGGGCCCCCCCCAGCGGAGGACAAGGCCATGAAGACGATCACTCGGTTCGTGACCGGTGCAGCCGTCGGTCTGGCGGTGCTGGCTCTGGTCCGGCCTGCCGCCGCCGACCACGTCGCCATCGGCGGTGGCATCGTGTTCGGCGGCGGCAGCGGGAACACCACCTGGCAGGTAGGCATCGGCACCGGCGGCATCGGCCTGGGGATCGGGTTCGGTCCCGACTGCGTGCCGGCGCCCGCCCCGGCGCCCTGCTATCCGGTGGTGGTGCCGGCTCCGGTCGTCGTCGAGCGGCCGGTGGTCTACAGGCCGGTGGTGGTTGCCGCGCCGGTCGTGTACGCCCCGGTGGTAGTCCCCGCGCCGGTCGTGTACGCCCCGGTGGTGGTCCCCCAGCCGGTCGTGGTCCTGCACCGGGTCGTGGTGCCGCAACCGGTCATGGTGCTGCCGCCCCCGGTGGTGGTTCATCGTCCGGTGATGTACGGCCCGCCGGTGCCGGTCCACGGCGGGCACCCGCACGGCCCACCGCCCATGGGGTACGGGGCCGTGGTGGTCGGTGGACCCCACCATCACCCGGTCTGGTGACCGCGGACCCATAGCGAGGCAGGCCTCTCGAGCCGCGCCCCGGCCTGGACAACCAGGCTGGGGCCCTGCATGTTGTCGGCCGGTCGGCACCGTGGTGTGGGCCCGGCCGCCGCCCGGGGAGTCGCCGCGAGGCCCATCGGCTTCGCTCAGGGTCTGCGAGAGCGCGCCTCCCACATGGCCGGGCTGCGCCCGGTGGCGATGCGGAGGGACGGTCCATGGGCAGCACCTTCCGGTCCGGTGAGCGCCAGGCGGCCGCGCCGTGGTTCTTAGGGGTCTTCCTGGCGCTTGGGCTGGGGCTGGGCACGGGGGCCACCTCCCGCGCCGCGCCGCCCAGACCGCCGCACGACCTGTGGATCGAGGGCGAGTCCTGCGGCGAGCACGACTTCACCACCATCGGTCGCGATCCTGCCTTCGAGCCCTGCTACGGCGGGGCTATCCTGCAACTGCAGACCCACACCGAGGCCCCCGCCGACGGCTACCACGCGACCTTCCGCGCCCGGCTGCCCGTGGCGGGTTGGTGGGAACTGCGCCTGGCCGTCACGCGCACGGGGGTTCCGAATCTCAGTCCCTTTTCGGTCGAGGTCACGGGCTATGCCCCCCGGCGCGTCTGGGATGTACCCGTGACGGCCCCCTATGGCCCCGGCGAGATCTTCGGCTGGCTGACCTTCGGCTGCCTGGAGCTGCCTGCGGGCGAGGTCGCGGTCACCCTCCGTTGCCGCCAGCGCCGGGCGTCTGAGAACGACTACCTGGTCTACGTCGATGCCCTGGCCTGGCGACAGGCTCCGGCGCCCACGGCAGACGCCTGGTGGATCGCCGGGCCTGCCGATGGCGGCCAGTGGGTCCTGAGCCGGTCCTTTGAGTGCTCCGGGCTGCCGCGCCAGGCGGTGCTGACCCTCGCCTGCGAGGGCACGGCCGAGGTGGTGGCCAATGGCGTGGTCCTGGGCCGGGCTTCCGGCGTGGACCCGGCGACGGTACTACCCCTCGCTGCCGGTGTCCTGAGGCCGGGGCCGAACCGCCTGGCGGTGCGTCTGCAGCCGGCCGGCCCGGAGGCGGGGCTTCTGGCCTGGCTCAGCAGCGCTGGCGAGCGGGGCTCGCGGCGCCTGCTCGTGGCCTCGGATGCTGCTTGGCAGGCCGGTGCCGATCCGGGCCCTGGCAGTCCCGCCCGGGTCCTCGGCCAGGCGCGCCGCCCGCCCTGGGGGGACCTGACCGTCCAGCCGGCACTCCGCATCCCCGCGGGTCGCCTTCCCATTCCGGTCAAGACCGGCAACCTCTCCGTGGACCTGATCACGGCCGCCGTCAAGGGCCAGCCCGCTCCAGCGCCGCATGCCAGTCCCGAGTTCGACCGCTACCGGGAGCTGGCTGGCATCTCCAGCGTCGAGGACTACCTCTGCTGGCTGCCCCTGGAGCCGGCGCGGGACCAGTTCCGCTGGGAGTACTACGAGCGCAATGCCGCCGAGCTCGAGGCGCGTGGCATGGGCTACAGCGTCTATCCCTGGCTGCATTTCGTGCCGGAATGGGTGTTGCACAGCGAGTTCTGGGAGCCGCTGCGGTGTCTCGATCACGATGGCGAGACCTTCGCCCCGTCCATCTGGTCGCCGGCGACCCTGGCCCTGTTCGACCGCTTCTACGGCGCCCTCGGGGGGCGTCTGGGCAAGCGTGTCGGGGCGGTCTATGTCTCTATGGTCTGCGACTATGGCGAGGTCGGGTACCCCATCGGCATGGCGGACTGGGTCGTGCCCGCCGGCCACAAGCATCCAGGCTTCTGGTGCGGCGATTTGCGCGCCCGGCAGGACTTCCGCGACCGGGCCCTGGCGCGCTATGGTGCCCTGGCGGAGCTGAACGCGGCCTGGGGCACGAGCTTCGCCGACCCGGCGGCGATCACCTACCCGCCCTGGACCGCCAGCGAAGGTCCGGCCTTTGCCGAGGTGCAGGCCCTGGCCCCCGCCGCCCGCGCCCAGGCCCGGCGCCGCTGGCTGGACTTCGTGGACTGGTACCTGCAGGCCATGGTCGACTTCGCCGGCAAGGCGGTGGCCGTGTCGCGCCGCTACTACCCCGATAGCCCCCACGAGGTCAAGATCGGCTTCGGCAGCGAGCGCGTCATGTATGGCGCGGACTACACGGCCTTCGTAGCCCGCTCCAAGGCCGATGGCTACACCGTCCGGTCGACCCACGGCAAGCTCGAGCCCTTCTTCTACCGCCGCTTCTCCTCCGCCGCGCGCCACTACGGCGTGCCGCTGGTGACCGAGCCGCCGTCCGGGGTCTCCCGTGACGAGGAGGTCGAGCGCCTGTTCAAGGACGCCATCTCGGGCACCACCGAGTACTTCGACTACCCGCAGAACCTGCTCGATGCCAGCGATCTGCTGGCGCGTTTCGGCCAGTACCTCGAGGGACAGCACTCGCTGACCGACGTGGCCTTCTTCTTCCCCACCACAGACCATCGCCTGCGTCCTGGTCAGCACCTCCCGGCTCGCCTCAAGGCGGCCTGCGACGCGGCCATGGACCGCTTTGACTACGGCATCCTGGACGAACGCCTGGTGCGCGACGGCGCGTTGGCCCGCGAACGCGTCCTCATTCTGATGGAAGGAAACGCGATCGAGGCGGACGTCCTGGAGCGAATCCAGGCCTGGGTCGAGAAAGGCGGGCTGCTGCTGGCGGCCAACGTCGGCGGCATCGAGACCGTCGAGGGCGATACGTCCTGGGACGAGCACTGTCTCGTGCCGCCGGCCGCGCTGCCGTCCCCCGACGCGCTCTGGAGCCGTGAGGCCGAGCCCCTGTCCGCAGGGATGATCGACGTTGGCTCGGACAGCGACGAGGGCCTCCTCGCCGGCGACTGGAACCCGCGCGAGAGCGGCCACTGGGAGTGGGGCGGCGAGCCCGGCGCCGTGAACAAGCGCTGGACCGGGGCTCGCGGCGGCCTCTGGCTGGCGGTGGACCCGGCTCGCGAACTGGAGGTCGCTGTCGCCGTGGCCCTGCACCCGAAGCGGCTCGAAGCTCCCTGCGAGGTCCAGGTCAATGGCGTCGCAGTCGGTATGCTGGCGCCGCAGCGGACCTCGGTGTTCCGGGCCCGGGTCGGCCCGGCGCAGTGGGCCGGCCGGTCGCTGGCGCGGCTGGACCTCGTCACCGAGGCGTGGCAGCCGTCCGTCGTCGATGGCACCCCCGACACGCGCCGGCTGGGCGTGGCCGTGAACTGGGCCAAATGGTGGCCTACCGGTACCCAGGAGCCGGAGCAGGCCCCGGCCCCCGTCGTGCATGGGCGCCTCGACCTGGACCGAGTCGCCGCGGCCTGCCTGCGCCGGATCGGCTCTGGTGCCGCCCTGCGCGTTCCGTTCGGTCCCGACCAGCTCGGACCGTTTCTGGACCTGGCCGGCGAACTCGTCTGGGACCCCGGCCGAGTGGTGCCTGGAGCGGCCCCTGGCGCGCCGCGGCTGGACGGCCTGCAGGACCGCGTCTGGTGCGCCCTGCTGCCGCGCCGGGTCCTGCTCTGCAACACGGGCGACCGCGAGGTGCGGCGAGAGCTGGCGCTGGATCCCGGGGCCTTGGCTCGGGCCGGGGCCGCGGCGCCGGCGGCACCGGCGACGGTGGGGCTCGTTCTCCCGCCCCACACTCTCACCTCCGTCGAACTGCCCGCGGGCGAGGTGCTCGCGCCGTAGCGCCGGCTCGGAACCTTGGTCTCCGGTGCTATACTAATAGGGTTGCAGACGCTGACCCTACTCTCATGTGGGGGCGACTTGGTCTCGACTGGTCAGGTTGGGCGTCGGCTGCATGCGGAGGACGACCGTTGGCCTCCTAAATCACCGGTCAATCTAGTAACTGCGAACACTGAGCTCGCACTCGCGGCCTAACGGCAGCGACGTTCCCGCCCTGACGCCTGATAGGGGATGGGAACGACGACATCAGGCTGGCCGCAAAGCCGGGCGTCCGGGTGGCGCGGCGAGAACTTCACAGGGCGCTTTGTCTGGCCATTGGCCCGTGTGCCGCCTCCATGGCCGGACGAGAACCCAAGCGCACACTAAGCATGTAGATGCCGCCGTGCGGTCTCTCCAGGACCCGGGTTCAACTCCCGGCGCCTCCACCATCCCTCGCTCGGACCCCGCCCCGCGCGAGGTCCGAGCGAGGGATGGTGTCTGCCGTCCTGTGCTTGCTCCTCCACGTCGCGACGGGTTGTGGACTGCCCAGGCTGGCCTGGAACGAGGCCGGAGGCCATCGCCAAGCCCTTGGGCGCACCCACCCGGCGGCTGGGACGCTAGTGCGCTCTCGTGGGACCTGGGGGGCTGCCCCAGAAAGGGAACGCCCCGGCAGGTCGGGAAGAGAGGAGAGAGGGAGGAGGGAGGGAGAGCCTGCCGGGGTGTTGAGTTGTCAAGAGCCTTGCGGCTCGGGTTGTCTTGGGTCTCGTTCCGCCGGGCCTCTGCCCGGTATTATCGGGTTATTGAGACCTGGGCAGGAGCATTAGGTTCCAGGGGCTGACGGCGTTTTCCCCTTGCTGAGTGCCCCTTCGCATCCATTGGCTTGCCGATGGTCTGATCTGGGCTGGCTGAGATGAGACCGCAAGGGTCGCATCTCACCGGCTCGGCCGGTGGACTCGGCGAGGTTCCACCTATACCGAGTGGGTTTGGGTGCACGCGTGGCGCCCCGGGTGGGATGCGGAGGGGCACCTACGGAAAAGGCCCTGTCCGCACGGCACGAGGAGTCGGCGGGCAGCGGGCAGCACGGGGCTGCGAAGCCGCCGCCGTGGGAGTACGGAGGTCTGGTCCATCCGGCAGCGGGACAGGGCCCCGCGGCCGCGGGGTCAGCGCCACGGACGGAGCGCGGTGGCTTGAGCGGCCCCCTCGGGGGGCCTGGATCAAGCCACGGGCTCAGCCCGTGGTCGATGACCCATGGAGAGAGCCATGCTCCCGAAGCTCCGATGCAGGGAATCTGAACTGGCCGAGATTGCCCGTAGGTACAAGGGTACGGAGGGAGAAGCGGACCTCCTGGACCTGAGAACCGAGGTCGTGGACAGGGGCTGGATGCGCAGGGATGAGCTGCGGCGACTGGCCCACTGGAAAGCTCCGAGAAGTGCCGGAAGGGTCGAGACCAACCCGGCAGGCTACGTCAGGGAGATCACGGCGTTTGCTTTCCACGCATCGACTGAGCGAGCACGAGTGGAGGTGTTGACGACGCTCGATGGAGTCCAGTGGCCTACAGCCTCCGTGATCCTGCATTTCTTCCACCGTGAACCCTACCCGATCATCGACTACCGTGCTCTGTGGTCGGTCTGTCTGCCGAAGCCGCCGCAATACGACTTCGACTTCTGGTGGACCTACGTGCAGTTCTGTCGCCAACTGCACGAGCGGACCCAGCTTGAGATGAGAACGCTGGACAGAGCCTTGTGGCAGTACTCCAAAGAGAACCAGCCGTAGGGCATAGAGGCAGCACACGGGGTGGTGGGCGTGTTCGGGACTATGGTTGTGGAAATCGGGGCCTGCTCTGGTGGCATCCAGGCCACGGAACCGACCAGGAGGCTATGATGAGATGGATCACTCGGGTTCATGGGAAGGTTGAGGGGTTCCGGCACTTGGGCCTCAAGGACGACCACGAGGTCCGTGCCGCCGAGTCGGTTGTCTACGATGCGCTCTACGCCTACTGCCAGGAGATGGTACGACAGGGGAAGCCCAATGGCGCATTCAGGGCATAGCGGACCTCCCTTGTGCCCGTGAACGCCATCACACTGACCCACTACTACGGCAGGCAACCCAAGTCTACCGCCGAGTTCGCCAACCGGCCCAACGACGGATCCCTTGGCCTGGGCCTGTTCGATCAGCCGTCGCAGGCGCTCGTCCGCGACGTAGTCGCGCCAGGCGACGGTCGCCGTGGCCGCGCCGTCAGCCGCGGCGGCGGCCCCGTCTCCTGGGCCGGCCGGGCAGCTCGCGGGGACCGGCGCCTCGGGCTGGTGGTACGGGGGCCGCAGGAACTGGCACCCGCAGAGAGCCGCGGCGAGCAGCAGAAGCCCGCACTGCCCCATCGTCTGGACCTGTCCCCACCAGGCTTCGGTGGCGCGCTGGGTGGCGGCTCTCCAGGGAGCTGTCGGTTGCGTTTCGCCCGTCCTGGGGGAAGCCGGGTAGCCTCTCCGGCTCATACAGCCTCCACGGGGCCGATGGCCCACAGCGTCCTCTCGCGCCAGCCCTGAGCTGGGGGCCCCCTCGAGCACGTGAGCACGCGTTCGGGAGGGATCCGTAACTCCCACAGTACGCGAACCACACTAGTGTTTCCATATGCCCCGCCAGGGCAGGAATGCAGCCGGCGGGCGCAGGAGGAGGGCACCCGCCAGCCGTCTTGCCCGATCGCTGCTGCACTGCCGCAAGGGCCGCAGCGGCCGGACCGCTCCGGACGGCCTCCGGCTAGGGGTGTCGGTGAGCGCGTGGACCCGTGAGTTGTGCGGGACCCCGTCCAGGCCGCCTCCCACGCCTCTGCGCGCTCACGTCCTCAGGCGCTCACCGTGGCGCGGCTCGACACCGCAAGAGCGAAACCGCCTTGGGCCCGCCCTCGGCGCGCTGGCGCCGGCACCGGCGGTGCGCCATCCTCTCTGCGGTCGGTGTGGACGCCACGGCCGGTTCCCATCGGGGCCGTCCTGGGTGCCGGGGACTCCTGCGATGGCCTGGCGAACGAGTACCTCGCGCTGCCTGCTGACCTCCCTGTGTCTGGCCCTGTGCCTCGAGTCGCAGGTCAGGGCTGACACCGACTCCGATGCCGTCGTCGCCACCGTCTATCCCCTGGAGGCGGCGGATCTCTTCAGCCCGCGAGCCCCCCTGTCCAGTTTCATCGCCAGCATGAAGGAGTCCTACGACTGCCTCCGGGTGCAGAAGGGCCGCACCTCTGCCAGCCGGGCGGACCGTGCCGCCCGGGTCGGTCGCCTCCTCGACTTCTCGACCTGGGCAGTGTTGCGTCCTCGCTGCGACGCAACACGGGTCGCGAGGCCTGTGCCTGCCTGAAGGAGGTCCTCGACCGCATCGAGCTGCCGCCGTGGTCGGAGATTCCGGACGCCGCCCAGATCGCGGCGCTGCCGGGAGGCCTGAGCCGATGGACGATCCCGCACACCGAGATCGCCCTGACTCGGATCCCGAGCGGACCGCACGAGGGCCAGTACGTCTTCAGTGCTGAGACCGTCAGCCGCGCCGAGGAGTTCTTCCGGCGGGTCGAACGCCCCCCAACGGCGGCCGTCCGCAGTCCGACGGACCGGTCACTCCGCCGCGGGGGGTGCCAGGAGGTCCGGGGCCTGGATGGCGCGGGGGGTCTTCTCCACGGCTTCCAGGGGGGCGATTTCCCGGTCGGTGCCCGCCCCGAGTTCCCTGAACTTGCGGGCCGTCACCATGACGCGGCCTTCGAGGGAGGCGACCGCCCGGTTGTAGGCGCCCACCGCATCGTCGAGGTTGGTGCCGACGCCGGCGAGGTGTTCCGCCAGGACCCGCATGCGGTCGTAGAGCTGCCGTCCCAGGTCGGAGATGGCCTGGGCATTCTCCGCGATCCGCTCCTGCCGCCAGCCGTAGGCCACTGCCCGCAACAGGGCGATCAGGGTGGTCGGCGTGGCCAGGATCACCCTCTGCTCGACGCCGGCCTCGATGAGGCTGGCATCCTGCTCCAGCGCCGCACTGAACAGGGTCTCTCCCGGCAGGAACAACACCACGAAGTCGGGGGCCGGCTGGAACTGGTCCCAGTAGGACTTCGCCGCCAGGCGGTTGACGTGGTCGCGGACCTGGCGGGCGTGCTGTTTGAGGCAGGAGAGCCGTGCCTCCTCGTCGGTGGCGGCGAGGGCATCCAGGCACGCCTGCAACGGGCACTTGGCGTCCACGACGACATTCTTGCCGCCCGGCAACCGGACCACGATATCCGGGCGCAGACGGCCCTCCTCGGTGGCGACGGACTCCTGCTGGACGAAGTCGCAGTACTCCACCATGCCGGCCAGCTCGACGACCCGCTGGAGTTGGATCTCGCCCCAGCGGCCGCGGACCTGGGGAGCCCGGAGGGCTCTGACGAGGTTGGCGGTCTCGCTCTGGAGCTGGCCCTGGGCGGTCGCCAGGGAGCGCACCTGTTCGGACAGGCTGGAGTAGGCGGCCGCGCGCTCCTTCTCGACCAGGGCGATGCGGCCATCGACCTTCTCCAGGGAGTCCTTCAGCGGCCGGACCAGGTCGTCGATGGCCTTCTGCCGGGCGCCGAGGTCCGTCCTGGCGCCCTCCTGGAACCTCTCCAGGGTCGCCCTGGCCAGTTCGAGGAAGGACTGGTTGTTGCCGCGCAGGGCCTCGGCAGACAGGGCCTTGAAGGCGTCCGAGAGCTTCTGCTGGGCATCGTTCAGCAGGGCCAGTTTCGCCTCGGTGGCTCGGCGCTCCTCGGTCAGGGTGGTTTCGAGGCGGGACTGGGTTTCCCTGAGCTGCGTGGTCTCCTCGCGAAGCGCGGCCAGGGCCTCGTCTCTGGCCCTGACGGCCTGCTCCAGTTCGGGGACCCGGCTTGCCTTCTCCTCGGCCGCAGCCCGCTTCCCCGATTCGGTGGTCCTCTGGGCCAGGAGCTCGGTGAGCTGGGCCTCGGCTTTGCCGATGGCAGCGCCGAGATCGCGCAGTTGCTGGTCGCGGGCCTGCAGGCGCTCCGCCAGGGTCGTGCGCGCCAGCTCCCCCTCGGCACGGGCTCTCTCAGCGGCCAGTTGGGCCCTGGCCCGCAGGGCAAGCCACACCGCGCTCCCGCCGACGGCCAGACCCAGGAGCAGCATGCCGATGTTGGTGAGCATCCTGCGACTCCCTCATGCGGCCAGCGCGCCCAGGCGGTCCTGATCGCTCTGTGCCGGGCGACCGACGGAGGCCATGCATACTATGGCGAGGGCGGCAGCGTTGGCCACGCCAGCATTGCTTTTGGTGGTCTGCGGGTGTACATGATGGGGCGGACTGGGGCAAGCCCGCCGACCGTGGCGGCAGGGAGTGCCGTGCATGAGTCAGCGAGGAACGACCAAGTACGGCAGGGACGCGACCGGCTCGTGGTCCCGCGATGACGAGGGGCTTCCCTGTTACGACTGGGACTTGCGTCATCTCGACCGCGCCGCGCCGGCGGCAGCCCACTGGCTGGGGACTGGGTCCCTGCAGGTTGGCGCGGACCAGTGGGGAGGCCTGCGCCTGGTGGCTGGGGAGACCACCCGGCGTCTGCTGCTGACGGTGCCGACGCCAGGCTGTGTGTCGGCGTTGCGGCTCGACCTTGCCGCCGGGGGGACGGTCCTGCGCCTGCTGCCCCTAGTCGCCCCCGACGCCTGGCAACCCCAGGTCCGTTACGGCTGCGGCTATGTCGCGTATGGGCTCTCGGTGCGGGAGCCAGCCCTGGCTCTGCGGCTGGACCTGCGCACCGAGGTCGTGGCCTGCCCGGGCCAACCCTACTGCCTGGTGGAGATCGGCCTGCGCCCCGGCGACGGCGAGGTGGATGGGCTGCCCTGCGTCCTGACGGTCACCTCGGACGTCGGCGCCAGCGGCCCCACGGCGGCCCGCTTTGCCCGCGAAGGCATGGCGATGCTCAGCCTGGGCGAAGGGGCCGGCGACGCCTTCCTTGCCGGCAGCAGTGGCTGGGAGAGCGCGGCGCTTCCCGGGCGCATGGAGTTGCGCCGGGCGCTGGTGCTGAGGCCGCGGGAGGCGGTGGCGTTGCGGCTGTTGCTGGGGTATGCGCAGGCGTGTTCGCTGCAATGGTTGCGCCAGCAGTTCGAGGGTCTCACGGTGGCCACGGTGAAGGCCCGCTCGGCGGCGTTGCTCAGCGCCACGCCCGTGGTCGGTCCTGAGTTGTGGATGCGGGAAGACCTGCTGTGGTGCCGGGCGGCCGCTGCGGCCTTTCAGGCGCCCGATGGCGGCGGTCCGCGCGTCGTGGTGCACCCGGTGCTCGGCGAGCGGGTCCCGCGTACGGCGCACCGCCTGGAGGTGTGCCCTTACCTGCAGCGCCTGTTCCCGGAGCGGGTGCGGGACACGCTGGTGGCGGTGGCTCTGCGGCAGGGCTCCGAGGGTCAGTTGCCGGAGGTGCTGGGGGGCCCCCTGCCCGGGGCGCGCCCGGCCCCGCTCCGCGATCGCAGCGATACGGAGGTCGCCTTCCTCTGGGCCTGCGCGCGTTGGCTCTCCGAGCCGGGGCACGCGGAGTTGCTCGACCTGCGTCTGCCGGAGGGCACGCCTCAGAGCCGGCCCTTCGCCGAACGCGTCCTGCTGGCCGCAGCCTGGGTCCGGGAACGCATTGGCCTGGGGCCGCACGGGCTGTTGCGGTTGCTCGCGGGAGACCACAATGGCGCCCTGGACGCCGCCGGCACGGCCGGCGCCGGCGAGTCGGTCCTGACCACGGCCCAGTTCGGCGCTGCCCTGCGCCTTCTGGCGGAGGTCCTGCGCCAGGTTGGGCAGCGCTCTCAGGCCGAGCGGCTCGAGGCCTGGCAGCGGGAGTGCGCCACGGCCGTCGGCGATGCCTTCCGCAACGGGGCGTTCCTCCGCGGCTATACGGACTCCGGGGAGCCCTTTGGCGATCCCGCGGCGGGCAGCGGTGTGTTCATGGACGTTCAGGCCTGGGCGGTGCTGGGGCGCTGCGGGACCGTGAGTCAGCGCCGGGAGGCCTTGAGCGCCGTGCTCACGGCCTGTACCGGTGGGCCCCTCACGGTCCTCAGCCCGGCACCGACGGCCGCCCTGCCGCAGACTCTCAGCCGGCGGGCCATCCCGCTGGGCGAGGGGCTGAACGGTGGCATCTCGCTGCTGCAGATGGCCTGGTTCCTCGAGGCCATGGCGGTGGAGGGCCGCGCTGCCGAGGCATTGGCACAGTACCAGGAATTGAGCCTGCGGCGGCGCTGCGCCGTCGACGGTCGGCCAGCCTTTCCCGGCGTGGCCCAGGCGGGACGAGTGAATGGCCCCGCGGCGCTGGCGGCCGCCTGGTGGCCGGAGAGACCTCCGGCGGTCGATGCCGCCCCGGAGGCGGTGGCTGTGGCCTGGCAGGAGGAAGCCCTGCGCGCCCTCCTGAGCCCTGCGCCGGGGGGCTGAGGCAGGCCGTCTCGGTCGCCCGGGGCCCGCTGTGGAGCGCCCGGGGTCCCGCGGCCGCGGGAGCACTGGCCGCGGGGGCATTCGCCCCTGTGGCCGCAACCGGTCCAGCCAGCCAGGCTGTGGTCCCGCGGCCGCTCCGGCAACGCCCTCGGGTCTCGGCCGGGGCAAGCAGCGGCAGAGGCACGGTCCAGGGACCCGCGTCGCCGCGATCCGCGTAGGCGGCGGTGGCATCCCCCCAGACGGTCGCCGTGGCGCCATCGTCGTGGAAGCCGCCGAGCCGACACCAGGCATCGCCACTCTCCTCGAGGTCGTAGCTCATGCGGAAGCGGGGCGCCTGGCGTTGGTCGGCGCCGTCGACGGTGAGCGTGTTGTGCCAGGCGGTGGAGACCGGGGGTTCGACGCTGGTCCCGTAGTGCTCCGTGTAGGGCCCGGGCCCGGGGTCCACGGCCAGCCGTTCGCCGTCTGCATTGAGGACGACGCTGTTGAGGTCCAGGTGACAGTGAGACCAGGCGTTGGAGCCGCCCTTGAGCGCGAACTGGACGGCCTCGCGGGACCAGTCTGACCGGAGCACGGCCATCGGCCCACCAGGCCCCGCGCTCGGCGTCGGCGAAGATCACGGCGCCACCACGGTCATGCAGCGCAGCACGCACCTGCCGGAGCTCGGCAGGAGACAGCCAGGGGCCTGCCCAGGAGAGCGTTGCGGCGACCCGTTTGCAGCGTTCGGCCAGGATGAGGTCGGCGTTGAGCTCGGGGTAATGGTCATGGTGGCCCGGGCCCATCCAGGGGGCAGGGCCCTCCAGAGCGGTCAGAAGCCGCTCGGCCGCCCGGCGGGCGAGAGCGCCGTCCTCCGTCAGCCGGGCCGCGAAGGCGATCTCCTCTGCACGGCCGAGGAGGGCCGTCACGGCGGCGTGGCGGGCTTGGCCTTCGGCTGGGTCCGGGAGGACCGGGGCGGGGGCTGTCCGGCACTCCTGCAGAAAGGCGCTCCACCCGGCGGCGAAACGCGGGCATGCCGTCCGGGCGAGGAGCGCCTCGCGCTGGGCCGCGACGCCGTAGAGGTCGAAGGGTGCGGTCAGAGCGGGGGTGGTGACGTCGCCACGGGCCGGTCCTCCCGGACATGGCAGTTCCGCGACCGTCGCGATCCCTCTGCGGGCCTGCCACCGCAGGGGCCTCGGGGCCGGACGGACCAGGGGAGCCCTCAGCCGCCACGGCTGGCCACGGCCAGCATCCGCTCGATGGCCTGGCGCGCTCCGGCAGCGATCTCCGGGGCGACCGTGACCCGGGGCTCCAGGGTCTGCAGCGAACGCAGGATCTTGTCCAGCGTGATCTTCTTCATGTTGGGGCAGCGCAGGAACGGGCTCACGTGGATGAACTCGATGTGCGGGGCCCTCTTCTTCAGCGTGTGAAGGATGCCCACCTCGGTGCCCACCAGGAACTTCCGGCACGCGGTCGTCCTCACCAGCTCGCACATCTGCCCGGTGGACAGCACATGGTCCGCCAGGTCCTGCACTTCCGGCAGGCACTCCGGGTGTACCATGACCTCGGCATCGGGGTGCTCGCGCCGGACGCGCTGGATGGTCTCCTGGCGCACCATCGCGTGCGTCGGGCAGAACCCCTCCCAGAGCACCAGCGGGCGCCGGATCTGGCGTTCCACGAACTTGCCCAGGTACTGGTCGGGGACGAAGAGGATCTCGGCCTGGTCCCCGAGCGACTGGACGACCTTGACGGCGTTGGATGACGTGCAGCAGATGGTGCTCTCCGCCTTCACCTCCGCCGTCGAATTCACGTAGCAGACCACCGGCGCGCCGGGATGCTTGGCCTTGAGCTCCCGCAACTGGTCGGCAGTGATCATATCCGCCATCGGACAGCCCGCGTCCGCGGCCGGCAACAGCACGGTTCGCTCAGGGTTCAGAACCGCGGCCGTCTCCGCCATGAAGCGGACGCCACAGAACACGATCACCGCGGCCTCAACCCCGGCGGCCTTGCGGCTCAACCCGTAGGAGTCCCCGACAAAGTCGGCCAGATCCTGGATCTCACCGGGCTGGTAGGTGTGGGCCAGGATCACCGCGTTGCGCTCGCGGCACAGCCCCCGGATCTGCTCCCGTACGTCCATGGCGAAAAACCTTCTTGCCGTGGCCTCGCTGCCGCCTTGACAGGGCCCCTCGCCACGGCTATTTTCCAGTATCTTTATAGCAATATAGGGCCGACGATGAAGTTGTCCACCAAAGGTCGGTACGGGACGCGGTTCATGGTGCGGCTGGCGCTGGCTGGCAAGGGCACCACCTGCACGCTGAAGGAGATTGCCCGGGACGAGGACATCTCGGAGAAGTATCTCTGGCAGATTGCGCGCGGCCTGAGGGACGCCGGGTTTATCCATGCGGCTCCGGGGGCCCACGGTGGCTACCGGCTGGCGCGGGACCCGGCCAGTCTGACGCTGGGGGACATTCTGGCGGCGTTGGAGGGGGAGATTGCGCTGGTGGACTGCGGGTCGCGTCCGGCGGCGTGCCGCCGCAGTTCGGACTGCGTGGCGCGGCTGGTGTGGCACGAGGTGACCCAGAAGTTCCGGGCGATTCTCGACGACATTCGGCTGGCGGACCTGGTGGAGCGCTACCGGGCGTTGCACCCGGGACAGACCAGCGACTACGCGATCTGACCCGGGTCGTGGCCCCCCCCCTTGCAGGTCCCCGCTTCGACGGGGGCACCTCCGCCCTCCGTCCCAGCGGACCCGCGGCGCCTGAGGACGCGGCCTCATACCGATTCCACGTCCGTCGTAGAGCATTGGCCGGTACCGCGCCCTGCGACCGCGCAGTCCCCGGTCATCCGGCTGGAGCGCCCACGGCCTCGTGGGCATGGCCGCGGGGGCGTTCG
>Ga0172371_10004052_pt1 | contig 22394 bp, 22 predicted proteins | sample Lak12m_FD_114543 | JGI IMG/M metagenome (GOLD analysis project Ga0172371, IMG submission 114543) | Freshwater microbial communities from Kabuno Bay, South-Kivu, Congo - kab_022012_12m | ecosystem: Environmental > Aquatic > Freshwater > Lake | place: Democratic Republic of the Congo: South-Kivu...
ATCCGGTTGGGCCACCAGATTCATCTGGTCAAAAAAGCCATCAAGCTAAGAAGACAGCCAAGCAGATAATCCGGATATATCCGCAGGGCCAACCGGATGAATCCAGTGAGCCAACCGGATAAATCCGGTGATCCAATTACCTATAAATAAAACACATACAGAAAAAGGAGACACTATGGAAAGACCCTATCTTCGTTCATACTGGGTTCAGGATTATGATTTTCTGGCAGGTTACACTCCCGCCAGCTTGGAAACCCCGAAAATGCTCAGCCGCTTGCAGGCTTTACTGGATTGTGGGATTCGCAGCTTTATCAATCTGCAGGAACCAGACGAAAAGGACTATGCCGGCTTGCTTTTTGCGCCCTATCAGCTTCATTTGTATCAGCTTGCCAGGAAACAAAACATCTTTGTGAACTATCACAACATCCCGATCAAAGACCGGGACATTCCTTCTCTCAATCAGATGCGCCTGATCCTGGATACCATAAATAACTCACTGGCAATGCATCTTCCCGTTTATGTTCATTGCTGGGGTGGAAAAGGCAGAACCGGCACCGTTGTAGGCTGCTGGCTGGTGCAACAGGGTTTTTTTAACGGCTCCGGTGCTTTGCAACAGATCGAATATCTACGCAGGAATGATCCCAAGAAGGATGATCCCTCTCCGGAAACCCCGGAACAGATCGATTTTGTGCTGAATTGGAATAGATAAGCCATGGAAAGGGGGTTCTGGAAATATCTTGACGTTATGCTAAGGTTCACAAATTTGACATCAGATACAACGTAAACCTGTTTAAGGAGCATAGACATGTATATTCGCCCTCGCTACATTCTGGGGTTGTTCTTTCTGCTGGCTTGTCTGATTTTGATCGCAGCAGACAATATTCCCGTTCAGGTGACCAATGATAAAAAGCTGAATGATTCAGACATTCTGGCTGAATTTGACGGCGGCACCATTACCAGGGCAGACCTGGACAACAAGATCTCCAAGCTGCCTCCGCAGTATCAGCCCCGCTATCGCACCGTGGATGGTCAGATCGAAGTCTTGAATATCGCAGCGGTGGAGGAAGCATTTTTCCAGAAAGCCAAACAAATGGGTCTGGAAAAGGATCCCGGCGTGCTGGACAAGATAAAGGCAGTGGAAAAACGCTATTACATGCAGGAATTTTACAAACGCAACGTTACCGACCTGGTGATCATCACCGACAAAGACCTGCAGGACTATTACGCACAAAACCTGAAGTCATTCTACCTGTATCCTTATATAACCATAGACTATCTGCAGGCTGCCGATGAGAACGAAGGGAAAAAAGCCCTCGCCGAACTGAAAAAAGGCGTGTCCTTCGCGGATGTTTGCGATAAATATAACGAGAATACCCATGCCAAGGGACTGAAAGGCAAGGTGAAAAACGTCCGTTTGAACAGCAATATCCCCGGAATCGGCAATGACGCCGCTCTGGAAGACCTGATCAGCAAAACCAAGGTTGACACCCTGAATTTCATCGGTCCGGTTCAAACCTCCAGCGGCTGGCACATTTTCCGCACCACCGAATGGATCGAAGGACGGCAAAAGGAATTTGCCGAAGTGAAACCTGAGATCGAACAGCGCCTGCGTCCTTTGAAGGAGCGTGAAGCTCTGGACAAGCTGGTGGACGGCTTGAAGCTGAAATACAGCGTGGTGGTGGACAGCAGTATGGCAAATGTGATCGATCTCGGCTCCGCCAAAATAAACAAAGACATCATGGACAATGTGGTGGTGCGTTCCTCCGAACCTTCCTTGCAGATCACGGTTAAACAGATCCTGGACGACTTTGACAAGGTTCCGCCCCAGGAGCAGGTATTTGTGATGAAAAGCGGCGGAGTTTATCAGATCATTGATCAGGACATTATTCAGAACATCCTGTATATCGAATCCAAAGCCAAAGGCTATGAGAAATATTTCGATTCCAATCCGGATTACCTGCAAACCAAGCGCACCATAATTTTACGCACCGCCTACGAGCAACTGGTGGTGAATACCATCCAGGTGAGCGATCAGGAAATCGCCGACCGCTATCAGAAAGACCTGGAACAATATGCCAATCCCGCCTACCGAACTATCGAGATCCTCTTTTTCGACCAGAAAAAAGACGCCGACAAAGCCTGGAAAAAATATCAGAAAGCCTGGAAAAAGCATAACGACAAGAAAATGCAGGAGATCGTAAAAAAATACTCCCAAAAACCGGACATCTCTGTTCTGGACTATCAGTATCAGAATGGTGTGGTCACCGGATTTGGCAACGACAAGGATTTCTCAAATATGATCTGGCAAAATCCTGTGGGTTATCTCAGCCCCGTATTTACCGCCGCCAGAGGGGACATCATTTTCTTCCGCATTACCAAGGAAACCCCGAAGTCCTATAAACCACTGGTGGAAGTGAATCCCCGCATCTATGGGACGATCAAGAAAGAAAAGGAAAAATCCCGCCAGGATCAGGTGGCGGAAGACCTCTTTGTGGAATTCAACATGAAAAAATACCCGGAAAGGGTCAAGCTGACCATGACCGCCGACGAGCTTTTCACCCAGGCAGACAATGCCGCCAGACAACGCAACTTCAATGATGCCATCGTATATTACGATCAGATCATCAATAATTACAAGAACAATGCCGACGACTATAAGGCTTCCTTCATGAAAGCCTTCCTGGTAGCGGAAGAACTGAAACAGACCGATCTCGCCCTGCAGCTGTTCAAAGACTTCCTGCAAAAATACCCGGAAGGCGAACTGAATGAATCTGCCCACTTCATGATCGACAGCCTGGAAGGTAAGATCCCCGATCTGCCTGACGGTAACGAATAAACTGTTTTGAAAACAGAAAAAGGAAGGTTCTGAGCGAACCTTCCTTTTTTTATGGGTGAAAAACTGATTTTAGAGACCGTCGAATAATTAGTAACGCTGGCTTCAGCCGGTCGTTTCACTGGATTAATCCGGTTTTTGTTAAATTTCGTAATTTTAGATAACTCTCTGACAGACTATATGATAGCTTCATTGGATAACCGACTGAAGTCGGTGAAACGACCGGCTGAAGCCAGCGCTACCAGCATGTGCAATGGTCTATTTTTAGAACATGAAGGTGGCTTTTACAAAGGGAAAGGCAATAAGGTCACCCATGTCAATCCCTACTGGTCGGATCGCACCCAGATCCCAGCTCATTTTCTGCCCTTTGAATCTGATCCCGATCAGAGCTACTTTGTCCAATTCCTGGTCGTCCTGGATATCGGGATCATCCTCATCAAAATCAAAAGTCCAGGGAAAATAAAAGAACTCGCCTATGCCAGAGACCCTTTTGGACAAGGTCTTGATCCCGCCCAAGCCATAAACGAAATGCTGCTCGCCATTGTTGAAATCCAGCATCGCCGCGGTAAGCAAATGCAAGCTGGCGGAGGTATTGCCATAGCTGACGATATTTCCCACTGTGGAGGTTTGGGGATCGGGAGTGTAGGATGCCCACAAGGCTGTCTGGAACTGATGCCACCGGTAATAATTGAACTTTGTGCCCAAAGTAAAGGTCTTGATCGCCTCTTTGGAAACCGGGAACATCATCCCCGCACTCAGATGCAGCCTGTCGGTGAGCGCATTGCTGTATTGCAGCAGCAGGACTTCAAAATCCGTGACTGAGGACATCCCTTTGGGCATGGTGTAAGCTGTGGGCATTACCATCAGCGACTGATCGGCAGCCAGAAACTGGGGATCCGCCGTTTGCGCCTCCAGCCCGAATCCGGACAGGACTATAAGCATCAGTATCGCAAACCTGTTCATCTCATTCTCCTGAATCTCAACATGAGACCGTTGCACATGCTGGTAGCGCTGGCTTCAGCCGGTTGTTTCACTGACTTAAGTCGGTTTTATCAACTGAGCTATCATGCCGTTGAACACAGAGTTATATATTATTCAAAAATCAACAAAAAACCGGATAAATCCAGTGAAACGACCGGCTGAAGCCAGCGTTACTAATTATTCAACGGTCTCAACATATATCACAACATAAGTGATAAATAAGGACTTCCAAATAGAAATCCGCGGCGGTTTAGCTTGACACATAGCTGAAACCTTAGATTCGGTGAAAAAAGGAACATCAGCGAGGTAAAAATGAAACGGAGCGATTACACCGAAGCCAACCGCCAGGCATGGAATGCGGCAATGCCCTATCACCGCAAAGCGAAGGACAGCTATTGGGACGCGTGCTTCGCTGATAGAAACTGGATCTTTCAAACTGAACCGGAATTGAGCGAACTGAACAAACTGGGAATTCAAGGCAAAAACATAGTGCATCTGTGCTGCAATAACGGCATCGAACTGCTTTCCCTGAAACGGATGGGAGCTGGATACTGCTTGGGGATAGATATCTGCGACGTAGCCATTGGGGATGCCAAACGCAGGGCAGTGCAATTTGCTCTGACAGTTGATTTTCTGCGCAGCGATGTCTATGCGGTGAACAATGATCACAATGGTGAGTTCGACATCGTATATATCACCATTGGCGCTCTCACCTGGCTTCCCGATCTGCCCGCCTTTTTTGCCCTTGCCAGAAGGCTGCTGAAGAACACAGGCAGTGTCTTTATCTATGAGCAGCATCCGCTGATGAATGTCCTTGCCTGGGATACTACCGACCAAAGTCATACCCCGGAGCTGGTGGAAAGCTATTTTCGCACTCAGAGCATGGCTTATTATGACTCATTGGACTATTATGGCAATCAGGAATATGATAGCCCGGTGAAATATGAATGGCTGCCCACCCTGACGGACATCATTTCCGCTCTGATCGACAATGGATTTGTCCTTACTGCCTTCCAGGAATATGAACACGATATCAGTGGAGGCTTGAGCTGGGTGCAGAAAACGGGTTTGAGGCTGCCCCTCAGCTATATCCTGACCGCCAGGGTGCAAAATTGATTTAGGCGACCAGCAATTCTTTCTCTACTTGCTGATCACCTTTTCCAGGGTTTCGGCTTTCAGCCTGCCGGTTTGCCCGTCCGGCATCCTGACCAGCCAGTATTGCCCTTTGCCGTTCAGGACTTTTACGGTGAGTCCCGCATGCACATTGAACAGAGGGGTATTCCCCCTGGGCGGGTATAAAGGCATGGACTGAACTACCACCACCGCTTTGTTGTTATGGCTTTGCTGATAGCTTTTCACCGCCAGAGCGGAAAAATCGAACCCCGTAACCAGCAGCAAAGCGGTTAGCACCAGGATCGGCAAAGCACGTTCTTTATTGGGATCGTAGAACAACAGCCAGATCAGAGCCAGGGATGACAACCCCAGAAAAAGCAGACTAAGCACCGCCAAACGGTTCACCGAAAAGAAATCCAGCAGCTGATAGAGCACTCTGATCAGGAACAGGTGTTCAGGGTAAAGCCTGGCATCCTGCCCCAAACGAAGGGAAGTGTCCAGATTCGCTCTTGCCTGCTTGTGAGCTGAATTCAGGTTCAGAGCCCGCAGGAAATAGAGATTGGCGTGTCCGGCATCGCCCTGGCGAAAGAAATCCACTCCGATATTGTAAAGCAGATCGGCATTGGGACTTTGTTCCGCCTGCCGGATGGCTTTTTGCAGGGAATCGGGCAAACTGCTTGCCATGTGTAGCTCGGTTTGGGAATATAGCCCGGCACTGATCAACATGGTAAACAGCATAATCCAGATGAGCTTTTTCATGCCCTGTCACCTCCCGAAAAATCTGTTTTACCCAGTTTGGCAAAGCCCGCAATGATCTGTTTGATCAGTTCCAGATCGTTATTGATATCCGTAGCCCGGTCACTCTCGGGTCTAAATCTAGCGGCGCTGCAACTGGACAGAAAGCGGTTCAGGGATTCCACCAGTTCAGACGGAACTTCCAGCAGCCGCAAGGCTTCCATTTTCTCGGTGGTGGACAGGTGTTTTGGCAGGCTGAATTTGGCTGCCAGATAGTCAAAGAGGGCTTTTTCAGCCAGCGGATAGAACTCCGGCGATAGCCCTTTTGCCGCGGCAAAGGCTTGTTTCATATAATGTTGTAGAATGCTGTCCGCTTTTTTGCGGGCATATTTTTCCGGTGCCAGGTTCTTCAGTTTCTGCTCCAGGGCATAAACCGACACCCCCGCCGTTCCGGTAAGGACAAGGGCTACCAGTATCCAATACCAGGGCTGTCGGGCAATGGGAATATAGGGTGGATAGCTGCGTTTACTCACTTTTGGATAGATCGTCCAGCGGTTGTGAGGCTCCCACATCCGGTTCAGATAGCTCAGTACCGGCGTGGAGGTTACTTTTATCATCTCCTGCGGACTGTGATAGACCTGATATTTGCCCGCATCGTTGCCAAACCACACGAATTTCAAATCCGGCAACCGGTATTCGCCTTTGTTCTGCGGAACAAGGGTGTAGTAATAGGTTCGGGTTCCCTCGATGCCGGCGGTCAGATTGTCCACCACCATTGGCGGAGACACCTGGAAACCCTGACCGGAATTGAAAACAGGGGCAGCAAACTGGTTAAAGTTTCCCCTGCCCTGGATCTTCAGGGTAAAGGTAAGAGCTTCGCCCAAGCCGATCTCGTGTTTGGACAGGCTTTGGCTCAGTTTGAAATTACCCACTGCGCCGGTAAATCCTTGAGGAACATCGTCTTTGGGCAGAGGAAGCACGTTGAGATATCCTGCCTGGCTCACCAGATTCTGGTTTGAATAGCCGTAACTGAACATTCTGGCTACCCCCTCCAACTGGGGAACCTGGAGCTTGCCCTCGGCGTTGGGCATGATCGCCAAACGCTTGATCAGGGCTCTTTTATAGGGCTTGCCAGTGAAGCGGACATCCTCATAATTCAGCATGGAAGGCTGTTCATAGGTGCTCTTGCCGTAGCCGCTGAAGTCGTTTTCCGCATCCAGATTAAAGGAACGCACCACGCTTTCGGAATATAGATAGTAGCTCACGATCGCCGGAAATCCCCGGTAAACGGTTTGCGATTCCGGCAATACCAGCAAGCGGACATCGGTGCTGTAGTTTTCAGGCGTGTCCCAGAAATCAGGTTCATCGAAGGCAAAGGGATCAAAGCCTGGAACCGCAGGACCGCTTTGTGCGGGAGGTTTGTGCTGCCCCTTCACTACTTTGAGGGCTATTTCCCGGGTTCGATAGACCCGGTTGTTTACCTTTACTTCGAAGGAGGGAACCGCGCTGCTGCCTTCTTTCTGCGGAAAATAGATGAACCGGTAGGTTTGGCTGAATTCCGAGTTTAACCTGGCGCCATTCAGGATCATCGAACTGGCGGAAGAGCTGGTAACATTGCGGAAACTGAACAGCGGAATGCTGGGTGGCGCGGGTTCCGAGATATTCATCCTTGCCGAATCGGAAACCTTGAGGGTCAGTTCCAGCTGATCGTCCGTAGCAAGGGTGTATTTGTTCACCGAAACATCCACCTGCACCGCCAGCAGCGCCAGGGGTAAACAGATTAACAGGATCGTAAGTATCTTCATGATCACCACCAGCGGGGAGCTTCGGGACTAACCGGCTTTCTTTCCTGCTGCCGGTCGCTGCTTTCCTTGTTGTCCAGACCCCCCAGGATATTCTTGATCTCTTCTTTCTGCTGTTCCTGCTTCTGCTTTTGCTGCTGCGGAGGGGTTTGCTTTTGCTGGGGCTGGTTTTGCAGCTTTCGCAGGGTAAGCTCGTAATTGGCTTTGGTATCCTTGTCGTTGGGATCGGCAAGCAGCGCTTTGCGGAAATGTTCCAGTGCCTTTTCGTATTGTTGCTGCTGATATGCTATGTCGCCCCGGTCATAATAGCTGTCTGCCCTGCTGGCTTTTTTACTGGTAAGCGCCGCCACTGAATCCGCCTCTACATATTGCTTTTGCTTGTAAAGGGTCTTGGCAAGGTTCTGCGGGGCGATCCCCTTGTCTTTGCTCAGGTTTTTCTCTAATAGCTTTTGCGCACTCTGATATTTGCCCATGCGGTAAAGCTGCTGTGCCAGCGATTGTCTGAATACCTGCGGTCTGAACAGCGTTTCCAGCAGTAGGAAGATGACAATCACAGCCAGAATTGCCAGGGCGATTGTTTTATTGCGTTTAAGCATTTTCATTTCCACTTTCCGCTGCCATAATGCCGGTTCTGCGCCGGCGGGGATCGATCAGGGTTTCTATTAACAGGATGATCAAACTTAAGAGGGCAAAAAGATAGTATTGCTCTTTCATGGCATTCAGTTTTTTACTGCGGGTGCGGTTTGTTTCCGTATCGTAGATGCGTTTCAGGATTAGCTGGATCTCTTCTCCGCCGGGAGTAACGCGATAATATTCACCTCCAGCGGTTGCCGCGATCTCCTTCAGCGTGGTTTCATCCAGTTTGCTTAAAACCTCTTCTCCGGTAGCGGGATTCTTGATAACCGCGCCTTGCGGGCTACCCACACCCATGCAATAGATTCTGATGCCTTTGTCTTTCAGTTCCTTAGCCAAACGCACTCCGTTTTTTTCCAGGTCTTCGCCGTCTGAGATCAAGACCAGGGTGTTTGCCGACGAAGCTGCGCTGAACGCTTGCTCAGCCAAACTGAAAGCCGCTCCGATATTCGTTCCGGGTCTGTCCACGGTATCGCTGTTCAAGCTGCTGAGGACTATCCGTACCGCTTCATAATCATCCGTCAGAGGACATTGCAGAGTGGCTGCTCCGGCAAAGGCGATGATCCCGATACGGTCGGTCTTTAGCTGGTCAAGAAACGAAGCGATCTGCATCGAAGCCCGCATCAGTCTGCTGGGCAGCATATCGGTGGCATCCATACTCTTGGAAACGTCAATGGCGAAAACGATGTCCATCCCGCTGCTTTCCAGATTCCGGTTCTCATAGTCCCATTGCGGACGGGTGAGCGCCAGAACCAGCACTCCCAGCGCCAGGATCCCCAGAACCAGCTTGAAGCCCTTCCAGAAAGGGGAATTCCCGCTGTAAACGAGTTCCTTCAGATGCGGATCAGCATAGCGGGAAAAGCGCCGTTTCAGCCTGGATTCCCTTTTGAACAGCGGCAGCAGCAGTAAGAAGCAAGGGACAAGCAAGAGCAGATAATAGGGATGGGCGATATTCACAGTTGCTCCGGCAGGATCGGCAGGATCCAGATTTTGAGAATAAGTTCCAAAAATAGCAAGATAAACGCCAGCCAGAGAAAAGGCATGAACTGCTCGCTGTAATTATAAGTATATTTAAGTTTGAATTCGGTTTTTTCCTGCTTGTCGATCTGATTCATGATCCGGGCAAGCTGATGCGAATCGGAAGCCAGGGCTGCCTTTTCCGTGCCGGTAAGCGAAGCGATCTTATTCAGGGTTTGCATATCGAGCTCGATGTAGGTATTGATAAAGCGAGTACCGAACAGCGGATCGTGATAGGGAAAAGGAACCAGTCCGCCTCTGCCCACCCCGATGGGATAAACCTTGATCCCCAATCCGGCAGCCATCTGAGCTGCGGTGAGGGGATCGATCTCGCCGGTATTGCTTACTCCGTCTGTGATTAATATCACCATGCAGCTTTTTGCCGTGCTGTTTTTAAGCCTTGCCACTGCCTTTGCCAAGCCCATGCCGATGGCGGTGGCGGAAGCTTGCTCATTCACCTGCAGATTGTCCAGACTGTTGACGATCGACTGGTGGTCAAAGGTAAGCGGGCTTTGCGTTAAGGCATATTCTGAGAACGCCACCAGGGCAAAACGGTCGTTGGGACGCTTGGCAATGAAATCCTTGGCTACTGCGACGGCGGCACCCAGTCTGTTTTGTGGGGCAAAGTCCATCGCCAGCATCGAACCGCTGATATCGATGGCAAGCACTATGTCCACGCCTTTTTGGGTCATGTCCCGGGTTTTGGTGCCCCAGCGGGGTTGTGCGGAAGCCAGACACACGGACAGCAGAATAACGCTGCGGAGAACCGGATACAGATAGCGGTAGGGCAATTGGTGAACGGCAAGTTTGGCGATCAGCGACACCCGGGAATGGGGTAAACCGCTTTTACGCCGTTTGCTTAGCTTGAATTCCCACACCCAATAGACAGGGATCACCAAAAAAGTTAGCAGCAGCCAGGGATGCCCGAATCTAAGCATCGGAAACCCCCGTCTGACTTTGGGAAAAACCGGTCAAATATGACCTTAGCCAGCCTATCCGGTATTGAAGGTCTTCGGGCAGGGGTTCCGCCTTGGCGAATTTTACCAGATCGCAATAGATGAGCCAACGTTTCAGTTCACCTGCCTGGCTTAGCTGCTGTTTTTGCATTTCCCGGCTAAGCTCGCGAGTGGTCATTTCCAGTGCGGGGAAGCCATACTCAGCTTCCAAAAAGGTTCTCAGGATCTGCGACATACGGAAATGGAACAGCGCCAGTTCTCCCTTTTCCACCCAACCTTCACAGATCAGGGCATCCAGTTCTTTCAAAGCTATCTTCCAGGCGGGATCAGCGGGTTCAGAGACTGCGGAGGTGGGCTGAACCGCTTTGGGTTGCGGTTTTTTCCGCCTGCGTAGCAGATAGATGATCAAGATAACGGCAACCAGAAACAGCAGCAGATATACCCATACAGGCGGTTGCAGAAAGTATCTTCGGAAGGGCTTTATATCCCGCAGCAGGCTGTCCCCTTCCGCCAGCACAGACAGGACATTTACTCTGAATCCGTCGGTGGAATCCGGCTCAAACCCAGCTTTTTCAGGCAGAACCTGCAAACGGGGGAAGGACAGCGCTCCCAGCCTCAGGGGAGCCAGGATTATCTCCCATTCCCGCACGCTTTTTTTCCCCTGCTGACTGCGGATCAGGGCAAAGCTTTGCAGGGTGTCGGGGACGGTAACCTTCTTGATGGCATAGTCAGCCTTGATCCGGAACATAAAGTGCGTGCCCACAGTCAGGCTGTCCGCTCCTTCCAGGTTCTGGCTGAGTTCGGCGAATAAGCCTGGGAAATACAGAATTCCCAAACTCAGAATAAGAAGCGTACACAGCCGTTTCAACGCCGTTTCTCCCTTAGCGTAAAGAATTTGCGCAAAGCCTGAACATAGGATTCATGCGTCCGGATCAACAGATAGTCGCATTTGGATTTGCGAAAAAAGTCCTGAAGTTGCTGCTGCTGATTGGCTACCAGATCGCGATAACTGCGTCGCAGCCTGGCATCGGAGCTGTTGATCCAGGTTTCCTCTCCGGTCTCTGGATCCTGCAAATACAGAATTCCCGCTCCGGGAAGCTCCAATTCGCTGTCGTCCAATACCTGCAAAGCGATCACGTCGTGCTTGGTGGAAAGTATCTTCAAAGCCTGTTCCCAACCGCTGTCGATCCAGTCGGAAATGATGAATACGATACACCGCTTGGCAAGCATGCGGTGGGCATATTGAAAGGCTGCGGCAAGTGAGGTCTGGCTGCTTTCTGGCTGGTGATAGAGAACCTCGCGTAAAATGGTAAGGGCATTGTTTCTACCCTTGCGGGGTGGCAGGTATTTTTCCATGTGGTCGGAGAACATGATCATTCCTGCCAGATCGTGATTCGCCACGGCAGAGAAGGACAAACCTGCCACCAGTTCGGCGATCCGTTCGCGTTTGATCATGGCTTTGGTGCCAAAATTCTGCGAACCGCTGACATCCACCAGAAACACCACCCGCAGTTCACGGGTTTCCTTGAATTTCTTGATGTAAAGCTGTCCCATGCGGGCGGAAACGTTCCAGTCAATATCCCGGTGATTGTCACCGGGCTGATATTCACGCACTTCGGCAAATTCCAAACCCTGTCCCTTGAAGCGGCTGTGATATTCGCCGCTGAACAGCTCAGATACGGTGTTGCGGGTGCGGATCTCTATCCTGCGTATCTTTTTCAGGATATCAGAGGCACTTTGGGTAAACATAAGCTCTTGGCTTTAGGGAACTTCTATCTCGTCCAGAATGCGATTGATGATATCTTCGCTGCTGATCTCTTCGGCTTCGGCTTCGTAGGACAGGATAATCCTGTGCCGCAGCACGTCTCTACCGATCGCCTTGATGTCATCCGGGATCACATAGGCTCGTCCGGACAGATAGGCATAGGCTTTTGCCGCCCGCGCCAGATAGATGGTAGCCCGGGGCGAAGCGCCAAACTCGATCAAACCGTGCATACTGCTGATGCGCGGATAGCGTTCGGGATGGCGGGTGGCATTTACCAGATGCAGGATATATTCCTTCAGCTTGTCTTCCATGTGCACCAGATGCATCACGGTGCACATAGCTTCGATGTCTTCGGGTTTCAACACTTTATTCAGTTTCACCGGCTCGTCGGACACCATTCTGTCCATGATCTGGCGTTCCTCTTCCATAGCGGGATATTTGATCTTCAGTTTCATGAAAAACCGGTCAACCTGCGCTTCCGGCAAGGGATAGGTGCCTTCCTGCTCGATCGGATTCTGGGTAGCCATCACGAAGAAAGGCTGAGGCAGGGGAACGCTGCTGTCACCCAGAGTAACCTGACGTTCCTGCATCGCCTCCAAAAGCGCCGATTGCACTTTGGAAGGAGCGCGGTTGATCTCATCCGCCAGCACGAAATTGGCAAAAACCGGACCGCGTTTCACGCTGAATTCGCCGGTTTTCGGATTGTAGATCATGGTGCCGGTGATGTCTGCCGGAAGCAGATCGGGGGTAAACTGGATGCGCGAGTAAGACGCATCAAATACAGCTGCCAGAGAAGATATGATCAGGGTTTTTGCCAAGCCGGGCACGCCTTCGATCAGCACGTGTCCGTTTGCCAGAATGCCGGTCAGCAGCCGGTCGATGATCTCTGTTTGACCTACTATCACCCTTGCCAGTTCGCGGCGGACTTCCTCAAGCACCGCAGAACTTTGTTCCACCCTTTCCTGGATCTCTTCTATCAACACATTTCCTCCCATACATTTGCGGACAACAAAAAGGGGAATCCGGAGCTATCCGTGATTCCCAAAAGTCCTATGATCTGATTCAGGAATGTTTTTTCCTGATGTCTATCCTTTTTACTTTTATACGTTTACAGCCTTGCGAACCTTATTGGCTTTCAGGCAGGAGCTGCATACTTTCACCCGTTTGATACCGCCGTCCATGATGGCGCGGATCTCGTGCAGGTTAGGATAGAAACGACGCTTGGTGGCATTTAAGGCATGGCTGCGGTAATTGCCGACCTGAGCTGTTTTTCCACAGATATCGCATATTTTTGACATGATTCACTTCCCATTTATCTTGAGTTCGGAACCACAAAAATCAAGACCGCTATTTTGACAAGATTTATTTGGAATTTTGCGGAATCCGCACATCGAAACGGCTGCCGTTCGGTTCCAGAGGAATGTATTCCAGCCTGCCGCGATGCTCCTGTACCAGTTTTTTGCAGATCGCCAGTCCCAAGCCCGTTCCATGCGCTTTGCCTTCGGACACGAAGGGCTGAAACAGGTCTTCCCTGATCTTTTTGGGAATGCCGGGACCGTTGTCCGTTACCGAGATCTGCAGCCAACTGGACGAAATGCTGCTGGTTATCTTGATCTCTCCATCGGCGGGCATGGCTTCCGAGGCGTTCTTGATCAGGTTTATCAGCACTCTGCGGATCTTGCCTTCGTCAAAATACACAAAGTCGTTCACCCGGTTTTCCACCACAAAATTGATGTTCCTGCCCTTCAAAGCCGATACGTAGATATCCTGCAGTTCGTGGAAAAACGCATCCAGATCAACCTTTTGGATGAGAGGTGGGGTTTCTGTTCCCTTGGCGAAATCCAGAATTTCGCGCACCAGTTGGTCGATCATCTTGGTCTGTTTTACGATGCTGTCGGTAAATTCGCTGCTGCCGGGAAAGATGTTTTCCAACAGTTGCGCCGTCAGCACGATCACGGTCAGAGGGGTTTTGATGTCGTGAATGATCTTGCTGGCAGCCATTCCGATCGCCATCAAACGGTTTTTGCTCAGCATCTGATCCATCAGTTCCACAAAACGGTCGTTGGTGTCACGCAATCTGCCGGACAAAGTCCGCATCAGATTGAACATCACGATCGGATGCGAAAAAGTGATCTGGGTGAAAACATCCCGCGGGATCACCAGCAGTTCCACATCTTCGATCGCCACCACACTTGCCGAGCGCGGTTCGTCGTCAATCAAACCCATTTCTCCGAAAAATTCGCCGGGCTCCAATACCGAAAGCTGCGCAAAAGGGGTTTCAGGATTGTTCAGACCCTTGTTGATCTCCACTTTGCCACGGCAAATAAAGAACAGGGTGTCGCCCCAGAAATGCTCTGATATTATCGCTTCGCCTTTGCTGAAGTGTATTCTTTCCAGGTCTTTGGTAAAACCAGCTACCACCTCTTCGGATAATCCTGTGAATATCCCGATGCTGAATACTCTATCTTCATTTAGCATCACAACCTCTCTTGTGCTTCCGTAAATTCTGCTTTATTTGATAATTTTTAGGGTAAACTGATTCTGTCAAGCAAGAATTTTCTGTGCTCTTTTCCTGTGGAGAGAACCCGTGCCAGATCAGGGTTTCAAATTGCTTAGCGGGATAAGGGCAAGGAAACGATAATGACCCTTGCCTTGAAGGGTGAGGTAGCCACCATTCTGTTCGTTTACCCATCCCTAACCTACCCTATATTTATAGGATGGGTAAAGGATAGGTAAAGGATGAGATCTGCAGGGCGAAGTGGCGAAGTAGCCAGATAGCGAAATGGTGAGGTAGCATCCTATTTGGGCATAATATAGGAGCTACGACACCTACCACAACCCGCGTCCCCAGTGAGGCGCATAAAAAAACGGGAAGCATGGCAAATCAGCTGTGTTTCCCGTTTAAAATCACTGCTATTTATCTGGGAAGAAGAAGTTATTCTATGTATGGCTCCACCAGATAGCGGTCATCCCTGCTGATCTGAACCTCCAGATGGATGCCGTCCTCGCCATAGGTTTCGCTGAGGACAATGGCGATGTCGTGCAATTTGGATGCCAGTGCGGATTTATCGTAAGGCAGTTTCAGCTTCAGCAGACTGTTTCCCAGCACCAGGTTTTCCACTTTGGTGATCAGGGTGCCGATGTTGACGTCCTCAGAGGCGGAAATGAAGGCTGCATCAGGGAATTTGCGCACTAACAGGCTCAACAAATGGTCGCCCAGCTTGTCGATCTTGTTAAAGACCAGCAATTGCAGGATGGCGTCGGCTTTGATCTGGCTCAGCACGCCGTTCACTTCCTCGATATAATAGGCATAGCGATCGTCCGAAACGTCCACCAGATGCAGCAGCAGATCGGCGTCCTGCACTTCCATCAAAGTAGCCTGAAAGCTTGCCACCAGGTGATGCGGCAGTTTGGAGATAAAACCCACCGTGTCGGAAAGCACAATAGGATTGCCGGTGCTTAGTTTCAGCTGCCGCGAGGTGGAATCCAAAGTGGCAAACAGCTTGTCCTCTACTAACACCCCGGCTTGGGTCAAGCGGTTGAAAAGCGTGGATTTTCCGGCATTGGTATAGCCCACCAGGCAGATTTTCTTGGTTTTTTCCCGCTGTTTGCGCTGCGTTTCCTTCTGATGTGTGATCTGCCCGATGGCTTTGTTGATCCTTCTGATCTGCACTTTGATCAGGCGTTTGTCGATCTCGATCTGTTTTTCACCCATGCCCCGGGTTGCCGAACCGCCTGCACTGCGTACGCTGCCGCGTTCCTTGTCAAAGTGTCCCCACAGCCTTTTCAAACGTGGCAACTGGTATTCCAGCTCCGCCAGTTTCACCTGCAGTTTGGCTTCCTTGGTGCGGGCATGATCGTGAAAGATGCTGAGGATCACTTCCGTGCGGTCGATCACATTGATGGAATAGTCCTTTTCGATATTCCTGCCCTGCATGGGGCTTAGCTCTTCGTTCACGATCAGGACTTCCGCCTGCGCCTGCAGCATTTTCTGGCTGATCTCGCTCAAAAAGCCTTTTCCAAAAAAGGTGGCGCGCTCAGGCTGGTTGCGTTTCTGGTGATAGGAACCCAAAACCTCGATGCCAGCCGTGTCGGCAAGCCGGATCAGCTCGTCCAGCGAAGCCTGGGTTTCCTCCTCGTTTTCGCCCTGACGTACCAAAGTTGCCACAAAGGCGGTTTTCTCCACCTTCTGCAGCTCCTGCCAGGAATCCGGTTCCAGTTCGAGCTCATCCAGCTCGTCGAATTCTTCTTCCTTCATATAGTTCCCTTAGTTTCAGGGGGTCAGCTTGGTTCCCCGGGCGTCCTTTCTGCCGGGAGAACTGTCGTAAACCTCCGTGTTGTAATATATTACCGCCATGTATTCCCTGGGGAAACTGCCGTGAAAATAGCTGTGCATCAGGTTTACATAGTGGCAGGCTTGCTTTTCGTAGGCGCTTAAATTCGGATCGTTGGGATGGATCAAACGGGCGATCTGCTTGATCTTGTAAGTGGGAATGTCCAGAAATACGGTAACGCTGACAGGATTAACCATCTGGTTCAGAAAGGTCTGGGTGGTATAACCGGGCTCGGAATAAAGCTCCAGAGATACCAGCCGGTCACCGGCAAAAATGGCTTCCGCATTGGCATAAAGGCTGTCCAGAATGTCCAGTTTTTCGCTCAAAGGCGCATCCAGAGTGGATTCCAGCAGCTTGGTGATCTCGGCTATCTTTTCCGTTTTAGGCAAAAAACCCATGCCCTTCACCGCATTGTTCAGCTTGAATCTGCTGTCCTGACGGGCTGCGCCGTAGGTCGCTACAATTCCATTGTGAGGTCCGGAAAGCTCTGGTGAACGGGTAGCCTCTTCGCCTTTGTCCAGCATTTCTCTGAAAATATCCAGATACTCTTTGCGGCGGTCTTTGTTCCACTGCCAGAAAGCCGGAGGGAACTGCACCAGCGTGTAGCTTTGCCATTTCCCGTCCACTTTGGCATTGATCAGGTTTGCGGTCGGCAGCGGAGGAACCACGGTTTTCTGAACGCAATAACCATCTTTCCAAAAACTTGCGGGATCAAGGGAACCCTTTGCCAGCAGCATCCCGGAACTGCCAAGCAGGATCAAAACGAACAAAATAACTAGTTTTTCCATATTAAACATCTTTGGGCATAGCGAACATTGTGTCAAGCGAAACGAATTCGGGGACGCAAATATCCCCCTTGCCGAATGGTATGTCAAAGTCAGAACAGACTGATAACTTACCGCTTAGCTCTGTTTTGCCTTGAATAATCCGCTGGTAACGAGTTCGATCACAAAACCATAGATGATCCCCATCACCAGGGTCATGAAGAACATCTCCCATTTGCCGAACTTCGCCGAAGCGCCCATCATCGAACCAATGGCACTGGGGAAGCCAACTATCAAGCCCATCAACGGACCATGAATCCCCCAGGGCATTTTCCAGGCGCTGATCCCGATCACGATTCCGATCAGGACGCGGGAACTGAAGATATTTGCCAGCATTTTCAGGGACATTGGACCGCTGCTGGAGGACAGCAGACAGCATGCCACGCCGCAAAGGATGCCCATCAGAGTTGCCAGATACAGTCGTTTGTAGCTCATTGTGATCTCCTAAGTCAGATTGTAAGGCTTTTACCTGAAAACAATTTAACTAAAGATTGCCCTAAGCCAAAAGAAATTTGGCAGTTATGCTTCTGGCAAGAGATTATTTATCCTATCCTGGTCTCTGACCGGAAAAAAAGAGTGTGCTTGGCACAACAATGGCATATTATATTCTCAATGCCTATGGTTCAAGGAATTAGCATGAAAAAAGCAATAATATTCATAGTGCTCAGTTGTCTGGCATGCTGCTTGTTCGCTCAGGTGAATGGCAGTCTTCAACAGCTTGGCGATAAAAAGATCCTCTACGTGTGGGGGGATCATTTCCAGCGCGGCAAGGCACAAGGTTATTTTCTGGCGCCGCAGATCATGGATGTGTTCAACACGCTGTTCTGGACTATGTTCTGCTTTTCTTCACAGTCCTATTATAGTTATATAACAACGTTTTACAGCGATCACTTTGCGCCTGCTCCGGAACTGGTGGCAGAGCTGAACGGCATGCTCAGCGGGATGGAGCAAGCTGGGATCAGCCTTTATCACCAGGGCTTGAACCGCGACCTCGGCATAGACGATCTGCTTTTACTGAATGCCATGTATGACCTGGTGGAGGTGCAGGAAAACCTGCCTGCGCCACGAAACCTGCAATTGGGTTGCGCATCGCTGTCCAGCTGGGGTTCGGCTACGGCTGCGGACAGTCTTTTAGCCGGCTCGGCGGTGATCACCCGTTTTCTGGACATCAGCCAGAATTCCGCTTTGATCGCGGCTCCGCTGCTGGTGGTGCATTTACCTGCGGAAGCGGACGAACAGAACTGGCTGAACATTACCATTCCAGGATTCGTGGGTGCTTTGACAGCGATCAATTCCAGCGGCGTGTATGCCAGTATGAACACCGCGACTGATTCCTATCCGGTCAATCCTGTGCTTACTATCGATCCCATCTTGTTCGACCTTCGGCGGGGCGTGGAAAAAGCCGATTATGATGAAAATGGCGTTGCCAGTCCAATGGATGTGTTTGCCTCGCTGAGTGCGGGAAATCACCTTTCGGAATTCATCGTGCATACTCTGCAGGAAACCCCGTCCGGAACCTACAGTTCGGTGATCGAAACCAAATACGGCAACACGGTTTACCGCACGGTGGGTCAGTTCAGTGGATTACCGGGCGACAATCTGGCTGCCACCAACCATTTTCGCAGGCTGGCAAGTCCGGCTTGCTGCAACCGCTATTACCAGATCCAGGATTCGCTCTACGCCAATCCGCAGGTATCCGCCAAACGCCAGTGGAACCTGATGTCCGGGGCGGCAGGTCTGGAAACGAACCTCAGCGCAGTGCAATACACCCCTTCCACAGGTTTGCTGTTGTGGGCAGCGGCAACCAGCTCTCAACCCGCTTATTCTCAGCCTGCGCTTGCCTTGTCCCTGTCCGATTTGCTGTCCTATCCGGTTAGCAATGATGATGAAGTTAATGTTCCTTTGCTGCCGCAAATCAGTTTGTTTCCCAATCCCTTGGGCAGAACAGACGATTTAACGGTGAAAAGCAGCAATCACCCGTCTGAGATCAGGATCTATAACCTGAAAGGGCAGCTTGTTTACCAACACAGCAATCCGGGTAGAGCTGACGCAGTGCAGCTTCAGCTATCCCGGCTGCATCTGGCTGCCGGGGTCTATCTGGTGGAAACACAGTTTTCCCGCCAGGTGATACGCAGCTCAAAATTTGTGGTTTACTAAAGCCGAAACCAGATTTGGTATTCAATCGTAACCGAATTACCTGCATTAAGTTGCGGAAATCTCTTGACACCCATAATGGCTTTCTAATAGTTGTTAAAAGAGTTATTATTCTGGAGCCTAATTGAAATATCACAAGTTTCACCGCATCCATTCGGTTCAAACCGATATCTATGGCACATCTGCCATGCATCACCCTTTTAAGATCGATGATGAGGAGATCTTAGCTGAGCTGTTTGCCTTCAGCGCCACATTGACACCTCTTGCCTCTCCAGCCTTCTAAGCGCAGCTTTATTCCGATCCCTCCTGAACTCAGGCTCCTCACCAGGTGGGATTTTAGCTGAAATCATCCGTTGGGATAAGTAATATTATTCGGTCAGCGGATATCCCGTATTCACAACTGCAATTCACTTGCAGGCATAAAGTATTGACGAGAGGTTTATTATGCAAGCACTGGGACGCCAAATCCTGGTGGAGTTCTACGACTGTGATCCGGAACTCCTGAAAGACGAAAAATACATTGCCACCGCCATGGTGGAATCCTGCCGCATCGGCAAAGCGACCGTGGTGGCAAACACCTTTCACAGTTTTTCTCCCTTCGGGGTCAGCGGAGTGGTGGTGATTGCCGAATCGCACGTAGCTATCCACACCTGGCCAGAATATGGCTATGCCGCGGTGGATATTTTTACCTGCGGTGAGACCATCGAGCCCTGGATGCTGTTCCACCACCTGAAGGATGCCCTGAAAAGCCAGCATGCCAGCAATATGGAGCTGAAACGCGGCTTATTTGACCTGGGCACAGAAAAGCTGCTTCATAAACCACAGGGAGCCTGAATGAGCAGGTGGCATATAGATTATCACAGTCCGAACCGGGGACTTACCTTTGAAGTAAGCGAGTCTTTGTATGCAGAGCAAAGCAGATACCAGAAACTGGAGATAGTTCAGACGCCGGAATTCGGCAAAGTGATGCTTTTAGACGGAGTTCTGATGCTCACCGAAAAGGATGAATTCGTTTATCATGAAATGCTTTGCCATCCAAGCCTGTTCACTCATCCCAAGCCGCAGGATGTGCTGATCATCGGAGGTGGAGATTGTGGCACCCTGAAACGCGTTTTGCAGCATTCCGGCGTGCAGAGCGTGGTGCAGGTGGAGATCGACGAAATGGTCACCCGGGCTGCCCGGATATTTTTTCCCCAGCTTGCCCAGGCAGCGGAAGATAAGCGGGTAAAGCTGGTCTTTGACGATGGCATAGCGTATTTGCAGGATAAAAAAAACGCCTTTGATGTGATTTTGGTGGATTCCACAGATCCGGTAGGTCCGGCGGCAGGCTTGTTCAGAAGAGACTTTTTAGTTTCTTGCCACCAGGCGCTGAAGCCAGAGGGGATTCTCTGCCTGCAGTCCGAAAGTCCCTGGATCTCTTCCCTGCAGCCGGTCATCAAACAGGTGCATCAAGACCTGAAATCCCTGTTTCCCATCGTAGCGCCATATACGGCAGCCATCCAGACCTATCAGGCTGGTCTGTGGATGTTCCAGCTGGCATCCAGGAAACACGAACCCCGGTCGGAAAGGGTTGAGCAGATGATCTCCCTGAGCCGGCTAAATTGCGGATACTACAATTCCGGCATTCACCGGGCTGCGTTCTACCTGCCAGAATTTGTTTGTAAACTCCTTACTCCTTAAGCTCCGGAACTCCGTTTAGTAATATCCTTTAACCAAACCTCCGAAATTACTGGCCCCCGGCAGCTGCTTTTGGGGTGCCATCCCATGTATATCCCATCCTATACCCACCCTATAAATATGTGATATGATATGGAAAGGTAAGACATCAGATTCCTGGTAAAAGTTATGAGCGCAGCCACTGTCCCGAAAAAAAGTTCTTTACACGAATATAACTATTTCAAAGAATGTGTTATTCAGGTGGAATGGGTGAAGAACCCCTGTTTGATTAAGGTAATATTGAAGCTGTAAATGCATTTCTTCCACCGCTTTAGAGTAGATCAAATAAATAGAATAAAGGCTGAAAAAATGGACAAGAAATGGCTGATGCCCGCTACAGCGGACGCGGCAGCGCTGCAAGCGGCGGAAGAGGTAGCCGCCGCCTTCAAGATACCCCGCAAGGTAGCGCTGTTGCTCTATCACAAGGGCTTTACTTCGGTTCCGGTGGTGCAGTATTTTTCAATCCTTCCCTGGATGGCTTGCACGATCCCTTTCTCTTTGAGGACATGGGAAAAGCCGTGGAAAGGATCATCCGTGCCATCGACACCCAGGAACGGATCACCATCTACGGTGATTACGATGTGGACGGCACCACCGCCACTGCCCTGCTGTATCTCGGTTTGAAGCGGATCGGGGCGATCATCGATTTTTATATCCCCCACCGGATGATCGACGGCTATGGCTTGTCGCTGGGTTCGCTGGACACCCTGAGGGAAAATGGCTCCTCGCTGATCATTTCCGTGGATTGCGGCGTGAACGCTCTTGAAGAGATAAGTGCTATAAATGCCATGGGGATGGAGATCATCATCACCGACCATCACAATCCCAAGGATGAGTTGCCTCCCGCCTATGCCATCATCAATCCCAAGCTGCCCGGAACTTCATATCCCTTTGAACATCTGGCGGGAGTGGGGGTTGCCTACAAACTGCTGATGGCTATATATACCCAAAAAGGCATTGCCAGCCGGGAAAACACATTGAAATATATGGACTTGGTGGCGGTTGGCACGATCGCTGACATCGTTCCCCTGACCAGCGAAAACCGCATTTTTGCCTGCATAGGCTTGCAGCATCTGATCGAAAAGAAAAACCTCGGTCTGAATGCCCTGATCCAAATCTCCGGCATGAACCAAAAAAGTCTGGATACCACCGACATCGTGTTCGGCATCGCTCCCCGGATCAATGCTGCAGGCAGAATGGGCAGCGCGGCGATAAGTGTGGAACTGCTGATTTCCACCGACGAAGCCAAAAGCGCCGAATTGGCTGAGATCATCGAAAGGCAAAACTCGCTGCGCCAGCAGGAAGACCAGAAAACCTTCCACGAAGCCTGCGAGATCATCGAAAAGAAATACAAGGACTTGCAGAATACGTCCTGCATGGTGATCTCGTCTGACGACTGGCATCAGGGGGTGATAGGGATCGTGGCATCCAAACTGGTGGAAAAATATTACCGTCCGGTGATCATGATCTCCTTCAAAGATGGCTTTGGCAGCGGCTCAGGCAGAAGTGTGGCAGATTTTGATCTATTCGG
>Ga0172371_10004053_pt1 | contig 22390 bp, 17 predicted proteins | sample Lak12m_FD_114543 | JGI IMG/M metagenome (GOLD analysis project Ga0172371, IMG submission 114543) | Freshwater microbial communities from Kabuno Bay, South-Kivu, Congo - kab_022012_12m | ecosystem: Environmental > Aquatic > Freshwater > Lake | place: Democratic Republic of the Congo: South-Kivu...
GCGACACCACCTACACAGCCGGAGAGGGACTTGAATTAGATGGCACACAGTTCAAGGGTAAAGGCGTATCTTTCCAGAATGTGGTCATCGTGGCGAAAAGCGGCGGAGATTTCGATACCATCAACTCGGCACTGGCTAGCATCACGGACGAAAGCGCAGACAACCGCTACCTGGTCTGGGTGGCGCCGGGTACCTACACAGAGACTGTCACCATGAAATCGTTCGTCGATATCGAAGGCGCTAGCGAATTGAACACCAAAATCAGCTACCATGGCGACCCTAATGATTCTGGACCTCCTAATTTTTCTCCAATTACAGGCACGCTCATTGGCGCTGATAATGCCGAGCTGCGCTTTCTGACGGTGGAGAATACTGGTGGTTATAAAAATGCGGTTGCCATTTACAACAACAGCGCCTCGCCAAGCTTGACCCACGTCAGCGCCAGCGCCTCGGGTGTAATCTACAGCTATGGTGTCTACAACAACAGTTCCTCACCTACCATGACATATGTCAGCGTCAGCTCCTCAGGTGGAACAGGGATTAACTATGGTGTCTACAACGACAATTCCTCGCCAACGATGACGAACGTAAGCGCCAGCGCCTCGGGTGGTGTTACAAGCTGTGGTGTATACAATGACAGCTCTTCGCCAGAAATGACGAACGTCAGCGCGAGCGCCTCGGGTGGTACTGGTGAAAACTGTGGTGTCTACAACGGCAATTCCTCGCCAGCGATGATGAACGTCAAAGTCAATGCCTTGGGGGGAACGATAAGCCGTGGTATATTCAACGTGTTGTCCAATTTAACCATCAACAACAGCTTGATAAGCGCCAGTGGGGGTACATCTTCATATGGGATCGAAAATAGTGCCAGTTCTCTTTCTTATACATTGTCGGTGAATAACTCACAAATCAGCGGCAGTACGAACACAATCTATAATGATATCGTTATTGACTCTAACTACATCATTAATATTGGCGCCTCGCAGCTTTCGGGGGGAGCTGTCTCAGAAAGTGGTACCTATCATTGTGTGGGCGTGTATGATGAGGGTTACAATGCGCTTGACGCAACCTGTCAACCGACGCCATAGGATGAATGATGAAAGGCAGTCGGAAATCAGAAACTTGTATTTAGCTTTCTTGTTTTTCGATATTGAGATGCGAAAGGATGATCTCCAGCGGCCAGTGACGATGTTCGTCAAAAGCCAGACGTGCATCTCTCAAGGCGCGTTGCTTTTCCATCTTATGCCGCACCAACAGACCCTTGACCTGCATCTCTGCTAGGCGTTCATAAATATCGCGTGGCGTTCCGTCGCTCTCTTTGATCGCCTGATGAACGTACTCCTGCATATATTGTTGGTAGAGCGCTCGATTGATTGCCATCCGTTCTTCTCCAGTCTAACTTATCCATCCCGAATTTAATCGGAAAGGAAAATGATCTCTAAAGATTGGTTTTGATTTGACTGATCAACTTCCTATCAGGAAGCTGACAGTCTTCATCCAATTATAGTATACCGTAAGCTGATCCTGTTTGGGTCATAGAAAAATTATAAGCTACTTGTTGATTATTAACGTTTATCAAAGAAATATGTTATGTTCTTCGCATAATAACGTCGATTTGCCTAATAATCTATTGACTTTCAACTTATTTTTCTATATAATGATCATATGAGTACTTTTGATCAAGTTGATCAGCAGATATTGGATATCTTGCAGCATGAGGGGCGCATCAGCAATGCGGATTTGGCGCGCAAGATCGGTCTTTCCCCGCCCGCTGCGCATGCCCGCACACGTCGCCTCGAGGAAGCAGGCTATATCAAGAAATATGTCGCCTTACTCAATGAAGAGAAAGCCGGTTTCGACATGGTTTGCTTTGTGATGGTCAGCTTATCGATGCATAAGACTCAGCAGGTGCAGGATTTCCGTAAAGCGGTTCAGGATATCCCGGAGGTGCTCGAATGTCACCATATCACTGGTGAATACGATTACCTGCTCAAAGTGATCATTCGCAACCGCAAGGATCTGGAGCAGTTCGTCATCGAACGCTTGACTCCGATCCCGGGTGTGGCTCGCATTCACACCAGCCTTGTGCTCAGCGAGGTCAAAACGACGACTGCCCTGCCAATCATATAGCAATTTCCTCATTCTCTCTCCTTCCCCCTCCTACTTTCATCAGAACATGAATAGGAGGGGGAACTGATTAAACTGGATCGATATTTAGATCAACGATCGATCGACGAATACGATCATCTCTCAATTATCAAAGTTTTGATGGAGGAACTCTCATGGAAAATAAGACACCTAAAACGATGGGACAGCAATACGGGCGCCGCTCTTGGGCTGAACCTTGGAAGATCAAAATGGTGGAAGCGATCAGCCTCAAAGACCGATCGCAACGTGAACGCGCCATGATTGAAGCCGGCTATAACACATTCCTGCTGCGCTCTGATGATGTCTATATCGATTTGCTGACTGATTCAGGCACCAGCGCGATGAGCGACCATCAGTGGGCGGGCATGATGCAGGGTGATGAAGCCTATGCGGGCAGTCGTAACTTCTACAATCTCGAAAGCGCCGTCCAAGAATATTATGGCTATCGTTACTTGGTGCCCACGCATCAAGGGCGCGGCGCAGAGCATCTGATCAGCCAGGCAGTGATCAAAAAAGGGCAATACGTGCCTGGCAATATGTATTTCACAACCACACGACTGCATCAAGAATTGGCGGGCGGTATCTTTGTGGATGTGATCATCGACGAGGCTCACAATCCCGCTGATCCGCATCCCTTCAAAGGCAATGTCGATCTCGGCAAGCTGGATGATCTGGTTCAAAAAGTGGGCGCGGATCAAATCGCTTATGTCAGTTTGGCGGGCACGGTCAATATGGCAGGCGGTCAACCGGTCAGTATGCAAAACGTACGCGAGCTGCGTGAATACTGTCAGAAGCGCGGCATCCCGATCTACTTGGACGCTACCCGCATGGTGGAGAATGTCTTCTTCATCCAGGAACAAGAACCTGGCTATGCTGATAAGTCTATCGCTGAGATCCTGAAGGAATTCTGTTCCTATACCGATGGCGCCTGGATGAGCGCTAAGAAAGATAATCTGGTCAATATCGGCGGCTGGGTGGCGGTCAATGATGAAGCGCTTTTCGATGAACTGCGTAATATGGTTGTTATTTTTGAGGGATTGCATACCTATGGCGGTTTGGCGGGGCGCGATATGGAAGCGATCGCGCGCGGGATCGTGGAAATGGTCAACGATGATCATGTCCGCAGCCGCGTCGGTCAGGTGCGCTATTTGGGTGATTTACTCACAGCTTGGAATATCCCGATTGTATTACCGGTAGGTGGTCACGCAATTTTCCTAGATGCACGCCGTTTCTATGCACATCTTCCCCAAGATCAGTTCCCAGCGCAAGTCCTCACGGTCGAACTGTATCTTGATTCGGGTGTGCGCTCGATGGAACGCGGCATTGTCAGCGCCGGACGCGACCCAGAGACCGGCGAACATCGTCATCCGAAGCTCGAGCTGACGCGTTTGACGATTCCTCGGCGGGTTTACACTCAAGCGCATATGGATGTGGTCGCCGAGGCGGTTAAAGCGATATACGATAAAGCTTCCACCACGCGCGGTCTCAAAATGATCTACGAACCGAAATACCTGCGCTTCTTCCAAGCGCGTTTCGAGAGATTGTAAGGACAGAAAAGGTCACAGAGAGCACGGAAAGCAGGTCACAGAGATTCACAGAGAAGGACTTAAAATAAGCTCTGTGAAGCTCCTAGAAAGAACTCAGTGCGCTCTGTGAAAAAAGAGAATATCACAGAGAACACAGAGAACCACAGAGATTCACAGAGAAGAAACTTAAAGAAAGCTCTGTGAAGCTCCGTGAAAGAACTCAGTGTGCTCTGTGAAAAAAAAGAATATCACAGAGAACACAGAGAGGTCACAGAGAACCACAGAGAAAAGCCAAAAAGAAAGCTCTGTGAAGCTCAGTGAAAGCACTCAGTGCGCTCTGTGAAAAAAGAGAATATCACAGAGAACACAGAGAGGTCACAGAGACCCACAGAGAAGAAACTTAAAGAAAGCTCTGTGAATCTCAGTGAAAAGGACTCAGTGCGCTCTGTGAAAAAAAAGAAAAGGTCACAGAGAACACAGAGAGGTCACAGAGATACACAGAGAAGGACTTAAAATAAGCTCTGTGAATCTCAGTGAAAAGGACTCAGTGCGCTCTGTGAAAAATAAATATCACAGAGAGCACAGAGAAGTACTTAATGGAGTTTAGTGAGTCAAAAAGGAGGATTTATTATAACTAGGATGAAAAATGACATTACGCTCAATAACCTGACAGAAAAGATCATTGGCGCTGCTATCGAAGTCCATCGCCATCTAGGACCTGGTTTACTCGAATCCGCCTATGAGACTTGCCTTGCATATGAATTAGAAAATCTAGGTTTTCAATTTACACAACAGAGGTCCTTACCTATTCAATACAAAGATATCATCATTGACCAAGGATATCGTGTAGATTTAATTGTTGAAGAAAAAGTGGTTGTGGAATTAAAAACCGTCGATAAACTCACTGACGTCCACGCTGCACAAATTCTAACCTATATGAAACTTTCGAATTGTAAACTTGGTTTATTGATCAACTTTAATGTCAAATTACTAAAAGAAGGTATTCGCCGATTTGTATTTTAGGAAAGAATTCACAGAGAGATCACAGAGATCCACAGAGAAGAAACTTAAAGAAAGCTCTGTGAAGCTCAGTGAAAAGGACTCAGTGCGCTCTGTGAAAAAAAAGGGAATATCACAGAGACCCACAGAGAAGAAACTTAATGAAAGCTCTGTGAAGCTCAGTGAAAGAACTCAGTGCGCTCTGTGAAAAAAAAGAAAAGGTCACAGAGAACACAGAGAGGTCACGGAGAACCACAGAGAAAAGCCAAAAAGAAAGCTCTGTGAAGCTCAGTGAAAAGGTCTCTGTGCGCTCTGTGAAAAAAAAGAAAAGGTCACAGAGAACACAGAGAGGTCACAGAGATTCACAGAGAAGAAACTTAATGAAAGCTCTGTGAAGCTCAGTGAAAGAACTCCGTGCGCTCTGTGTAGAAGAAAGCAGGTCACAGAGAACACAGAGAGGTCACAGAGATTCACAGAGAAGGACTTAAAATAAGCTCTGTGAAGCTCAGTGAAAAGAACTCTGTGCGCTCTGTGAAAAAAAAGAAAAGGTCACAGAGAACACAGAGAGGTCACAGAGATTCACAGAGAAGGACTTAAAATAAGCTCTGTGAAGCTCAGTGAAAAGGACTCAGTGCGCTCTGTGAAAAATAAATATCACAGAGAACACAGAGAGGTCACAGAGATTCACAGAGAAGAACTTAAAATAAGCTCTGTGAAGCTCAGTGAAAAAGACTCAGTGCGCTCTGTGTTAAAAAAAAAGAACCTTTGCAAGATTGTGAGAATGGGGATAGAACGCCTGCGGATAACAGGGAGTGGGTGGAAGAGAAAATCGGATCATTATTTTTGAACAAATGTACTCTCTCAGTGGTAAACTTAGGTTACTTTAAACGCATGATCGGAAGGTTTTGCTTATGTCTTTGAGAAAGCGGGTTTTACTGATGGTGACGATTTTGCTGGCGCTGGCAGTGCTGGCGACAGCTCTGGCGTTGACCTGGACCGCTCGTCAGGCGCTCTTGCAGCAAATGGAAGCGGATGGGATGGTGATCGCTCAACTGCTGGCTAGAAGTGCAGCGTTTGCAGTCCAGGTGCCAGGCGATGTGGAGGCTGCGATCGGAGAACAGATGGTGGTGGAAGCGACGATTGCCGCGCATCTGGTGGCGATCGCTGAACAGATGGGGATGTCGACCGAGGAGATTAATGCTCATCTAGAGCAGATCACTCATGATTCGACGCTGGATGAGTTTTGGATTACGGATGAGAGTGGGCATGCCTATCTGACAAATGTGGATGTTGATTTCACTTTCAGCGCCGATGAAGCAGAACAACCGCAGGCTTATGTGTTTTGGGATCTGCTGACAGGGGAGAAGCAGATTGTTGAGCAGGAGGCGCGTGTACGCGAGATTGATCAGCGGACATTTAAATATGTCGGCGTAGGAGGGATTGATCAGCCGCGTATCGTGCAGGTGGGTTATAACTTATCTTTTTTGAATGAGCTGCGTGAGCAGTTTGGGGTGACACGCTTGACGCAGGAACTGGTCTCAGGCGGCGATATTATCGCCATCCGTGTGTTGGATAGCAATTTCCTGACGCTGGCTTACAGCGCTGTCCCGGAGGTACGTGAAAATCTAGGAAGTGATCAGCATTCAAAAGGCTTGATGCTGCAAGCGATGAATGAGAAGGAAACGGTCAGTGATATTTCGGAGGGGATTCTGAAGGTGGTTGCGCCGGTGTTGAATACGCAGAATGAGGTGATCGGGGTGACGATGGTCTTGCTGCCAACGGATCAGGTGCAGGCAACCTTACGCAAGCAAGTGCAATTGACGGCGCTGGTGGCGGGCTTGGTGTTGGGAATAGGGATCGTCGCTTCGGTTATCTTGGCAAAGCGCGAGATGGATCCGGTGGAGAGGATCTCGCGCGCCGCTCTGGATGTGGAGGCAGGTGAGTTTGAACCGCAGAGCCTGGCAGCCATCGAGGACAGGCAGGATGAATTGGGAAAGTTGGCGCAGACGTTCACGCGCATGGCAGTGGAGGTACAGGCACGTGAAAAGCGCTTGCGACAGCAGGTGGAGGCTTTACGGATAGAAATTGATGAACAGAAGAAAGAGCGCGAGGTGGCGGAGATCACAGAGAGCGATTATTTTGTGGGTCTGCAAGAGAAGGCGCGCGAGATACGCAGGAGGAGAGGAAGTTAATGGTTAATGGTTAATGGAGGAGGAATTGGAAATAGATGATATTCGCAAAACGAACGGGTTGAAGTGGTTGGTGATAGTTTTATCGAATTTAGAAGAACGAATTTTAACGAATTTCTTTAAAACCCTTGCTTTTTTTTCAAAAGTGTGTATAATAATAATCACTCCGGGCGACCTGCCCCCCTCAGGCCGTCCGGAGTATTTTTTAACACACTTTGGCGTGATATTTCCGAGAAATTGTACTGAATTTGATAGTTTTTTATTTTTTAAGTAGATGTATGGTAAACTTGGAAATAATATCAAAGAAAATTCTAGGAGAATCTGTATGCACAATGCACCTCACTGGTTGAAGACGATCAAAACTAGGTTTCATATATATTTTCCTTTGATAAAAAGTCTGCAGACGGCTTTGCTGCTGGCAACCGGCTTAGCAGGTTATATGAGTATGCGCTGCCCGATCTATAATATGGGTATGATTCTGGGTGTGATGGGTAGTCTGTTCCTGGCGATCAGCGGCAGTACGATCTTGAATATGTGGTACGACCGCGATATTGATGTGAGGATGCGGCGTACATGCAACCGATCCATCCCGGCTGGTTTGGTGAGCGCAAGGGAGGCGTTTTTGCTTGGTTTGATTATCTCGGTGATTGGGGTGGGCTGGGCGCTAGGGATAGATGTGCTGTACGGCGCGATCGTTTTTGCGGGGTTGTTCTTTGATGTGGTCGTGTACACGATCTGGCTCAAGCGGCGCACACCCTGGTCGATCATCTGGGGCGGCATGGCGGGTGGGATGCCGGCGCTGGCGGGACGCGCGTTGGGTTATGGAGCGATCGATTGGGTGGGGATTATGTTGGCGCTGGGGGTGCTGTTATGGATCCCGACGCATATCCTGACCTTCAGCATGCGCTATGATGAGGATTATCGGCGCGCGGGGATCCCGACGGTTCCGAGTGTGTATGGATTTCAGGCGACGCGCTGGGTAATCGCGATTTCGAGCGCGCTGGCAGCGCTGGCGATGGGGTTTGCCGCTTACGGCATCGGGTTGACGTGGGGTTATCTGCGAGTGATGGCGGCGCTGTCGATGGGTTTGCTGGGGTTGGCGGTGTTCACGCTGATGAAGCCATCCGAGAAGGCAAATTTTTTGTTGTTCAAGTATGCTTCGCTGTTCATGCTGGGTTCGATGCTGTTGATGATTTTTTAACCACAGATTTTAGAAAAGACGCAGAATTTTTAACCACGAATTGACACAATTTTCACGAATGGTTTTTTTTTTTTTTAATGGTTAATGATTAATGGTTTAGTCTCAGTGATATAAACGCCAAATTTTAGAAATACTAAACATTAATTTGATTTTGTAAAAAATAATTGGTATAATATAAATAGATACGTTGATGGTCCTTGCCAGGAGTGCACTGATGATCATGGTCGTATCATTGAAAAACAAAGACATCTCCGAGGGGGTGGCTGGGTTGGTTTATTGGTGAGTGGAGGTGCGCGATGTTGGAAGAAACGCAGATCAAGAGACGCACGGAACGGATGATCGACTTGGAAGGGCTTGAGATGAAGCTGATCAGAGAGTATTTGCAGCGCGAAGGTTATGGTGAGTCAGAACTGGCAGCGATGTCTGCTGAGGCGCGCCGAGAAATGATGGTGGCAGCTTGCATGTATGCCGCAATCCGATTGGCGCAGATTGAAGCGCGATCGAAGTTCATCCAGAAGATCGAATGCCGATAGACGTTTGTAGTTTTTTAGATTGTTTTAGGGGAAGTGTTTTCACGCGCAACCTTTTATTATTGGAGATAGGCTGCAGGGTGAAATGCGTGATCGAGGTATGCTGTGTTGATGGGGTTTTGGAACTGTGTTCGGGGTTAAATTGACCAAGGTTAGGCTCCATTTGTTGTAACAATATCGAAATAATTAAATTTCAATGATACAATTTGTGTCCATGTGACAAGGAAATCATCCTCGTAAGATGGGTTTTGTGTTCGTAGATCATTTGTACTGCGATCGGTTTTTTTTGAACAGAATTTGCACTGATAAAGGTTATGTGAACGGTGAAATGTTTTGAGAGACCATCCTTAACTTGATGATCGTCGTGGGAGTTGAGCTTTGAAGCCAAATGGTTTGATTATTCCAGCAGAAGAAAAGGAACATCGGCGAAAGAAAGATTTTTTCACGCTGGAAGTAGGGCTGATTGCGAATATTATCTTAGCGGGCTTCAAGACGAGCATCGGAGTATTGGCGCATAGTCCAGCTCTGCTGGCGGATGGGATCAATTCGACTTCGGATGTGGCTTATTATGTGGTAGTGGCGGTTTTCATGCGTGTTGCCGGAAAGCCGCCAGATGACGAACACCCCTATGGGCATAGTCAATTAGAGAGTATTGGGGCTTTGGTAGTGGGGGCGTTTGTTGTTTCCACAGCCATTGCGATCTTTTGGAATTCGATCGATATCTTCTTTGATTTGATCAGTGGGGTAGGGGAGGCGCGTCATGCGGCGCCGATTGCGTTGTGGGTAGCGTTGATCACGATTGGGCTGAAGATGGGATTGACGTATTATACGATGCGCGTCGGTCAGCAAACCAGTAATCCGGCTGTGATGGCTTTGGCATGTGATCATCGCAATGATATTTATTCCGCAGGCGCGGCAGCAGTCGGGATTTCATTGGGGCTGCTGGGTTATCGTTGGGTGGATCCGTTGGCTGGAGCGCTGGTGTCATTTATTATCCTGCATACGGGAGTAACGATCTTACGCGAGTCGACTTCAGATTTGATGGATACGGTGCCGGGGAGGGCGCTGAATAAGCAAGTGCAAGGTTTGTTGAAGGGAATCTCGGAGGTAAAGCGTATTGATGAGATCAATGCGCATCGCTTTGGTCCGTATCTGGTGATCAATATTACGGTGTGCGTGGATGGGGATTTGAGTGTGAGGGAGGGGGATCGCATCGCGACGCAAGTGGAGAGGGTTTTGGAGGGGAATATTGAGTTGGTGAGGCGGGTGCATGTGCATTATCATCCGCAGATTAGCGCAGATTTTAAACCACGAATAACACGAATAAACACGAACGGGGACATGTGATTAACGACCAATTGGATTAATTATCAACCACGAGTTGACACGATTTTTTAAGAATGATTCTTAGATAATGTGGATCAAGATGGTTTTTTAGAGAACCCCCATTCATCGCCCGGTAAATTGAGGGGGTTCTCTAGTTCAGATAGGTTTGAATTTTAGGATTTGTTTGTGCGGAAACGGGCGAGGGCGTACAGCGTGCAGTCACTCGTAATGACAAGGGATGTACGGGAGGGGGTGGGCGCCTGCGGGGACGCAGGCTGGAGCAGAGAAAGGGGACGCAGGATGGAGCAGAGAAAGGGGACGCAGGATGGAGCAGAGAAAGGGGACGCAGGATGGAGCAGAGAAAGGCTGGAGCAGGGAATTGATGAAGGACGGTTAGACGGCAGTGGGGAGGGTAAAGATGAATTGACTGCCGGTGTCGGCGCCTTGGCTGGTGGCGTGGATGCTTCCACCGTGCGCCTCGATGAGGTAGCGGGCGATGGTCAGTCCAATGCCGCTGCCGCCCGCGCTACGCGAACGTGATTTGTCAACGCGATAGAAGCGGGTGAAGAGATTGGGGAGGCGCTCAGGTGGGATACCGATGCCAGTATCGCTGATCGTAAACTGGACATTGGTGGCTTGCTGATTGGCGTTGATCGTGACGCTGCCATCGGGAGGCGTGAACTGTAGGGCGTTACCTACTAGATTGAGAAGGACTTGCGTAATGCGGTCTTCATCAACGAGTACATTGGGTAAATTGGTGGGGATATTGGTTTGCAGAGAGACTCCTTTGTCTTCAAACTGTAGGGAGAGGCGGTCGACAACACTTTGGATCAGATGGGAAGGGGTAATTGGTTTGAGATTGAGGGTGTAAGCGCCAGCTTCGACGCGACTGAGCTCTTGCAAATCGTTCACCAGACGTTTGAGGCGGTCGGCTTCTTGATAAACGATTTGGTAGGTTTCGGGAGATGCGGGCAGGACGCCATCGATGAGACCTTCCATCGAACCCTGGATTGCGGTGAGGGGGGTGCGCAGTTCGTGGGAGACATCCGCGATCAAGCGCTGCCTCATTGTCTCGATTTGGCATAGCTGCTCTGCCATTTGCGTTGAAAGCCATCATGCCACGACCGAAGCCGCCCATACGACCCCCGTAATTTGGATTGTCTGGGGATGGGATCTAAATAAAGATTGCGTAAAAATGAGCAATGAAGATGGTGTTTTCCTTTCAACATGTTATAATATTTGTGTACAATTTGAATGATAGAAGAATTAATTTTTGTTAGATTGGAGGAAGAACCATGAAAAGATGGCTAACCTTTTTTACGATCGTCTTGTTGTGCTTTATGGTCGCACAACCAGCCTCGGCGAATTTGATCCAGGGTGGGGTTTTTGAGGAGGATCCGCCGCCGGATGATTTAAATGCACCATTGCCTTCGATTTACTTGCCGTTGGTCTTGTCGAAATCAACCTCGTATAATGTGTCGGGTCATATCAAGGACGCCAATGACCAACCAATTGTGGGCGCGATGGTGACCAGCGATCGAGGACAGTCGACGGTAACAAATGAATATGGCGTCTATGCGATGAGTGTGCCGAATGGCGAACGTCAGATCACAGCCGTAAAAGAGGGCTATACCTTGGATCCGCAGCCAGCTTGGGTGAGGATGGATGGCGATCATAATAATGTCAATTTCTCCGAAGCAGCCGCTTGCGTAAATCCGATATCCAACCCGAGTTTCGAGATCGTGCCTTTGTATTGGAACCCGATCAGCGGGTCGGCAAATGGATATACGCCGTATTATTCGAGCGCAACTGCTCATACAGGTTGGTACTCGGGACACACGGGTATCCCGGATGGATACTTGAATGTGTTGAGCTGGTCACGCTGGCGATCGCATGATATCTATATACCAGCGGCAGCCACCAGCGCGACAGTCAGTTTCTGGTATTATCCGAAATCGACAGGCGGTTTGTTCTCCACAGAAGAAGAGGTACCTGATCTGACTGGTATGAACGCGGATGCTGAAAACAAGATCATGGCTGCAGACGCGCAGTATATGTATGTGACTGATGTTTATAATAATATTCTCGGAACTTTGATGTGGACGCAAAGCAACGCGCAGGCATGGACGGCAAGCGGTTCCATTTCGTTGATGGCTTATGCTGGGCAGTGGATCAAGCTTGAATTCGGTACCTATAATGACGGTATTGGCGGCGTCACGTCAACGTTCTATGATGATGTGGTGGTTGAGGTCTGTGATGGCACTACACCACCGAGTGGATGTTACAGCGCTTTGGTCAATTCGACCTTCGAAGATACGACGGGTTGGACGATCCGCGGAGCGGTAAATCCGTCGGCTTATTCGACCACCTATTGGTACAGCCCGATCACTTCAATGCTGAGCGGCATCCCGAAGTATTCAATCTCTCCGAATGATGGTATTTGGCGCACGAGCGAGTTCTATCAGGAAGTCGCCATTCCGGTAAATGCTACGGTGGCAAATCTGCAGGTGAGGCTATTGCCAACGAGTTCAGATCTATATGGATATCATGTCTCAGAGCAGCAGGCGTTGGATGAGATGCTGGCAAGTGGAGACGCTCCCAACGCGGCTGAGAGTCAGTATGGATATGTGTGTACGAATTGTACTGCAACTTATCCTACCGAGTTGAGGCAACTCTTCCGTTGGTTCCCGATCGATTCGTATTATTGGCTCTTCAGGGAGTTTAATCTCTTAGATTTTAGAGGCAGTACGGTGGGTATTTTGTTCGGGGCGCAAGATTTTGGCGATTATGGGAATACGGCTTTGTATGTCGATAATGCGATTTTGACGATCTGTACGCCGTAATTCTTGGTGTGCTGGTTGTTTTTGATAGGTGGGATGGGAGCTTAGGAGCTTGCTGAAAGGCGAGCTCCTTTTTAATGGTTAATGGTTAATGGCGAGGATGTATTCATGTGCATATCTGCCTCTTATGACGGAACCTCTGCAAGCTACGACAATCAGCGTATTGACGAAAAACCATTTCTTGCATAGACTATTGATAATTCCTTATAGGGATCATACTAATTCAAATTTCGAAAGGGAAAAACAATGTTACTTACTAAGAAAAAACTAAAAAAGATCAACCCCAACACCTTTCATGTCCGCACTGGATTACGCAGCGGTAATGAGGTACCCAAATGCACGGCTTGTAGAAATTATTGTAATGAATTAAATATTGATGATGATTATCTATATACGAAATGTGTGCTAGATTGTGAGCTTGCCAACTTCTAATTTTTGAAGATGCATACAGGGTTTGTGCTAATAAATGCTATTATAAGTGGTTATCTTAGAAGAAGAGAATATTTAATACTGAATGTAGTGTTTCATACAATAAATCAATCCAAAACCTGACAAGATCAATGTTTTGCGCGTACGCAGCGAATTACCCGCAGTAGACACGAATAGAAGTCGTTGGCTTCTCGATATCCGCTGTACTTTGCGTCTAGAGCGGATAGAAGAGTCTCGCGCTGTACTGATGAGATGCTTCGTCGCTTGTCTATGAATGGAGGCAGCAAATGGATAGAAGCCTTCCTCAGCATGACACATGGCGGTAGACCTATCTCGAAAGAGCGCGAAGGTCACGAAAGAACTTGGCAACACCGATTTTAAGTGGCTTTGGATAAAATCAATAAAAAAAAAGAGCTCTGTGTATCTCGGTGAAAAGCTCTGAGTATCTCTGTGTAGAAAAAAAATCCGCCAGCGAGGACGCTGGCTAGAGCAGGGAGGTGATGGTACGCTGGCTGGGGCGAGGAGGTAATGGTACGCTGGCTAGAGCAGGAAGGTGATGGTACGCTGGCTGGGGCGGAGAGGGTGAGATGAGGCAAAGATTCACGGTATAATAATTTCCATATTCGGCTAATCTTCTACTGAATTGGTGGTATAATCGCTGGCTTGTGATTAATAAAGAAGGACGTGAGTATGGCAAAGAAGCATTCTGAAATGAAGGTTGTGCATAAACCGGCGGCGGTTCATTCGCCTTCCCTTTTGCAGCGCTGGTTTATAGGGCGACCGCTGCCAACCGCGGATGCACCCCATCAGGCGATTGGGAAGCGCGTTGGTTTGGCGGTGTTTGCCTCGGATGCGTTATCCTCGACAGCCTATGCGACGCAGGAGATCTTGGTGATCCTAGCCGCCGCGGGCACAGCAGCTTTCGGTTATTCGATCCCGATCTCGATGGCGATCGTAGCGCTGTTGGCGATTGTGACGATTTCGTATGAGCAGACGATCCATGCTTATCCGGATGGGGGTGGGGCGTATATCGTCTCGCGCGATAATCTGGGCACTCTACCAGCACAAGTGGCGGGAGCAGCGCTGTTGAGCGATTATATCTTGACGGTTTCGGTGTCAGTTTCGGCGGGGGTGGCGCAGATATTATCCGCTTTCCCTGGAATGTCGCATTACCGGGTTGTGTTAGCGGTCAGCTTGGTGATGTTCATCATGTTGATCAATCTGCGCGGCGTGAAGGAATCGGGTTTTATCTTTGCGATCCCGACGTATTTCTTTTTGGGGATGATCTTTTTGACGGTAGGGCTGGGGATGGCGCGTTATCTGACGGGCGGGCTAAGTACGGTGGTTGATCCACCCGCGCTGGAGATGGTGGGTGTGAGCGGGGTGACGCTGTTCTTGCTGCTGCATGCCTTTTCGAGCGGCACGACAGCCTTGACAGGGGTGGAGGCGATCTCGAACGGCATCACAGCCTTCAAAGAGCCGCGCAGTCGCAATGCGGGCAAGACGCTGATCGCTATGTCGCTGATCCTGGGGACGCTGTTTCTGAGCATTACGTTTTTGGCGCATCAGGTGGGAGCAATCCCATCGGAAGGAGAGACGGTGATCTCGCAATTGGCGCGCACGATCTTGGGTGGGCGATCATGGGTCTATCTATTAATGATCGCATCGACGACGCTGATCTTAGTGATGGCAGCCAATACGGCTTTTGCGGATTTCCCACGTTTGAGCGCGTTACAAGCCTCAGACCGCTATTTACCCAGGCAGATGACTTTCAAAGGCAGCCGTTTGGTGTTTTCGTGGGGGATCGTGACGTTGGCGATGATCGCTTCGCTGATCATTATCTTGTTTCAGGCGCGCGTGACAGCTTTGATCCCGTTATATGCGATCGGGGTGTTTTTATCATTCACTTTATCACAGAGCGGCATGGCGCATCGCTGGTATAAGATCGGTCGGTTGGGGGTGGATGAGGAACTGCAGGAGAAGGGCTCGCGGCTGCAATATGATCGCAATTGGCGTTGGAAGATGGTTGTGAATGGTTTCGGCGCAATCTGTACGGCGGTGGTGGTGGTGATTTTTGCGGCGACGAAGTTTAGCGAAGGCGCTTGGTTGGTGCTGATCTTAATCCCGACGCTGGTGATGGTGTTTTATACGATCCATCGACATTATGCCAATCTGGCGGATGCGCTTTCTCTGGCGAAGCTTCAGATGCCGAATACGATCCATAATCGAGGTGTGATCCTGCCGATCTCGGGTGTGCATCGAGGGACGTTAAAAGGATTGCAGTACGCGCGCACGATCAGTCAGAATATCACTGCGATCTATGTGTCGATGGATGAGGATAGCGACCGAAAAGTTGTGCAGCGTTGGAATGAATGGGGGGCTGGGGCGCCGTTGGTGGTGATCGATTCGCCGTATCGGGAGTGGATGTACCCGCTGGTGGATTATATTGAGCAGGCGACAGCGAAGAATAAGGAGGGGGATGTGCTGACGGTGGTGGTGCCGGAGTTTGTGCCCAACCGCTGGTGGCATCATTTCTTGCATATGCAGAATGCGACCTGGCTGCGCTGGGCGCTGCGGCATGTGAGGGGTGTGGTTGTGGTGGATGTGCCGTATCAGGTGAGATGTTGAGCTCTGAACCATGATTTGCTTGATTGAGTGGATTGGCTTGATGGTGGATTACCCACGAAATAATTCGGTAAATCCCAGTAATTCGTTGTTCTTGATCGTCGCCCCATGATAAATCATGGGTCTATAAAACGACACCCTATAAATTGGGTTGTAAGACCATGCACGCTTGGGCGAGAGAATTTTAACCACGAATGAACACGAATAAACACGAATAAGATTCGGTTTTTCCTAGTAATTCGTTGTTCTCGATCCCCCATCCACGCCCCAAGATGAATCATGGGGCTAATGAATAACACCCCATCAATGTGGTTGGATGATGGGAGGTAAGTAATTTACATAATCAACTATTAGTCAATTATGGTGTGGTAGGAACGAGAGTAAAATTCAATATCGAAAAGTGCCTGTCATATGAAAGCACTTTAATTATTCCTAATCGTTTCATGATCGCCATATTTACTGCATCAGTTAATGTAATTTTTTGATCGGTGTAGCGTTTGATAATATCAATTGCACTTGTAAAATCATTTTTATCGTATCGTATTAGATTTATGCTCCCATCAGTTATTACATCTAAGAAATCTAGTGCAGTTACGTAATTTATATCAAATAATATTCTCCTTTGAGTTTCAGCGATCGTTAGCATAGTAATAAAAAAGGGGTAACCAGCTTTTTGCATATCCTGAATCGCTTTTTTAACTTTTTTTCTTCGACTATCTTTTTTGTCGTATAAAGAAATAAGCGGGCCTGTATCAATCATTACAGCCAACTCGTAAAAAGAGCTACCTATAAAGATTGGTTGTACCAATTTACTCACTTAATAGCAATATACCCGCGTTTATTGGAAGAGGTTTATATCCAGGTATAGCGCCTCTTTCTAATCTTCGCAATTCTCCATCAATAATTATTAAATTTATTTTTGGAGATCTTATGTCATCAGAAATATCTGCTTGCTTATTTTGATAAACCATTCCAATAATTGCTTGATCGTGTGTTAATTGAAAATCTTCAAATATAAATTCTGATATATCAGCAGTTCCGCTATCAAGAAGATCAAATTTTAACATGACTACTCCTACAAAGACGCTATGATATATATATAATTATATACCTTCTTGATTAAGAATCCAACCACTTTCCATTATTTCAAAGTTATACTCTTTTGGAAAACCAGGAATGATTGGTATTTTTTGACCAGGTTGTATATTTAACTGATAATTAGGAGGAATTGAAGATCTTTGGTGTATTCTTGTTTTTGATTTAAAAATATAAGATGATTTTTCTGTTTCAATAAATCCACCAACTAATGTAATTTCTGTTTGAGGATTGTCACTAATTTCCTTCTCTAGTATGAAAGTATCTAAGAGAGATAGAGCATCAAAATATTCATCTAATAAAGATGAAATCAGGGCTTGTTCCTCGTCAGACGGAAACCGAACCATATTTTCTCCTAGCAAAATTTTGGCTTCTTTACGATTTAATATATCCGTATGAGAATACCTTCCTTGAGTCAAAGCATTAACGATTGAGGATATTCTCTTTTCGTTTTCATCTTGGTTACCGTCACTTCGTATCCGTAGTAGTCTTCTTGCCAATTCCCTTATCTGCTTGTGGGAACGGTTGACATTTCCTAATGCCAAGGGATGTACTTGATCTGATAGTATTTGAAACGCTTTGTTAATATCAACTTGGGATGTGTTCCCTTGGTTATCTTCTAAATCTTTGGAAGGATCTTTAGCCAGGTCAAAATAAGATGTCACATCTTCAACACTTATTGCTCGGCGATTATGTTTATCAATATCATCAATCGGGTTAAACTGATTACCCGTTTTGGGATCAACGGGGCTTAATTCTCCTGCTTCTCCCATTACAATGGTATCAGCGCCAAGACATATTAAAGTACCAGCGCTATGTACTTTATATGGAGCGAAAACGTTAAATTCGTTGCTATATTCTCTGAATATACTTACTAATGGCCATACAGAATCCGTCTGACCACCAATTGTATACAAGAATAAATCAAGCTTAGGTTTTTTTCCAAGTTCTCTCAAACATTTGTAAAAGAAAGGTTGTGCTTCAGTTCCTAGTTTAGTATTTAAACCGAGTAATATTGGTTGTCCTTGAATATATCTTCGATCTGAGGTTATATGAGTAACGATACTTGACTTTCGAAGTTCTTGGAGTTCAGCAATTAACTTACGTCTACTGTCTACACTCATTTTGCCTCCTCATCCAATAAAAAACCTATCCATATTATACTTCAAGTTGAATATATTTCCTATTTTTAAGGGGTTCATTCTTTACAAAGAAGGCATCCTGCTTGATTTAATGGTTAATTGTGAATGATAATTATCAGGGTAGAAGTTGTAATATTAATGGATGTCTGAACCTTGATTTGCTTGATGGATGGGATTAGCTTGATGAAGGGTGTTGAGGATTGATTCCACAGAGAACCACGGAGAAGGCACAGAGAACCACGAGTGCATCGGAAAAACCGACGCCTCATAAAAACCCAAACCAGCTTTAGCTGGTTGCGCACGTGGGCGAACCTGATTGATCAGGTTTGGATGAGGTCAGCATATGAATTTATTCATATGGGATCGGAAGAGAAATTTCCCTCACCCTCTCTCCACCATCAAATAACCCGCCCCTTGTCGATATATATTGAACCAGCCTTCCTTCCTTAAATAATCCGCGCGGACATTGATCTGAAAGGGAAATAACCCCGGTTGGCGCAGGATGTCCTCATACGGCATTTGCTGAACTTGTTTGGAGGTCAACAAACAAGCGATCATCCAGGCTTGCAGGGCTTGATTTTCGGATTTGAATTCTCGCATTTTGGCTTGGTAAGTATAGCGTTTCTCGGTTTCAATCAGAATACCCCATTCCTTTAAATTCTGATTCACGCGCGCTATGGTTCGTTCTAATGAACCCAACTGTCCCCTTTTAGCCATGATCGCGCTGGTCAATCTCTTATTAGTGATCAGCTCCCCATGTCTGGCAAGCTTCCCGATCTCTTCCATGCAATCTACAAAGAATTCGTAATAAAGGATCGTCAAGCCGTAATGCAACCACAGGCGCTCCTCAGGTTGCGAGCTATGCATAAAAGTATCCACTGCGAATTGATGCAGCTCTGGGTGTTCAAATTTATTTTTTAACCAAATACTGATCAGCACATCACTTGTTTTGCGTTTGGAATCTTTACCACTAAGGTCATCGCTTAGAACAGGATCCAGTCGTGTTCGCAGTTCAAGATTATCCTCGCAGCCACTGCTGACATACGAGGCAATTGCATCCAGCCAATCTAATTTGATCTTTCGAATGAAACCAATATTCTTATCCATTAAAATTTACTTTGTGAAATCCTTTTTGATTTGGATCAGCGGCACAATCATTTCCTGCATGCTCATGCCGCCATGCGCGACGACTATTTTACCATCCGGCGCGAAGGCTTGCGCTTTAGAGGGCATCAATGCCACGATATCGTTTGGCAGCAGTCCATCATTTTGCCACAGGGCGCTTCCTTCCTTTTGCTTCTGATATTTCTCTGCCAGGTTACGGTCGCTATATATCCGCGCTCTTTTTCCACGTGTGATCGCTGTGATTCCTTCGGATACGTTTCCAAATCCTTGCGCTTGAATATGTCCATGATCGCTGCTCAAGGTAACGCTAAATCCTTTTGCCAGTAATTGATCGATCGTTTTTTCCAATCTTTTCGATTCGTTCGCCAACCATATTTCGAGCGAAGCGTAGAACTCTTGGTTGCCTTGGGTGGTATTGTGCATGATCTCATCGAGTGTATTGTCGATCAGGCAGACGCTTTTTAGATGCGGTTGATCGATCCAATCTGAATTTTCATTACTATGATAATGGGCATAGAAGCAACTCTCTGCTGATAGATTCTGATCTTGCCAAAAGGTTTGCCAACGTTTTCCTTCAAACCGGTTGTGCATAAAAGTGTCTGCGAAATCGATCGGACGCAGCCCGCTGACCAAAGCCTGTCTGCTTATCGCCGTGATGGTTGGGATTTGTGCCAACACGGAGCGCTCTTCTATGCTCCAATCCGGGTTGCGCGGTTGCCATTTTGCGCGTATAGAGTACCAGTCCGCCAAAGACAATCCGTCCATCACGATCAAGGCGGTTTTGTCCAGGCTTTTTTTGCGGCGCTGATAAGCGATCCACTGCAGGACATGCATCAGGTGATGCGGCTTGGGTAAACTTTGTGTAGCTAAGGCAGCATAATGATCCTTGAGCCAGTTCATAAAGGATTGATTGATCTGATCAATATGTGTGCTGATATGCTCTTCTGGCGTTCGTTTTGCAGTTAATGATTGGTATTCAGCAAACCTCCAGGCAAGCTTTTGCCAGGCATCCCAGCGGGATTGAGAGAGTTGTTCAAGATCCTGCGTACTGAGGATCTCTTCCAGCTCTTGGATACGGCGTGCTTTTCGATCTTCCCAACTGCCGATCACACCCGGCTTTGCCCAATAAGGCAAACGAAGCTTATCAGGAATTTGGATCGGCGACATTCTGCCTTGACTGACCGCTCGTCCAATCAAATGCTGCAGTTTCATATTTCTGGCAAAATCAACCTGATAGGCAATACTGGCTTCTTTGACGAAATGTCCCTCTACATAATCTCCCCATTCGTTTTGCAGATAGGCTTGGAACGCGGATCGATCGATCAACAAGCTTTTAAGATTTGTTAGCTGCTGCGCGTTGGGATGCTCCAGGATCAACGCCACGAAAATTTCGGCGATGCTGTCCCAGCTTTGATGGAATTCATCCAGCCAAGCCAGCCAATCCTCACGCGTCTGCATCTCATCCAGGTTTAGCTTGAACACGTTCTGAAGAATGAAGATTGCCGTTTTCTGTGCGCCTATCCTTTTTACGGGCTGCTCAATTTGGCTCAGGCGCCAAAAATGCTGCGGCGTTAATTGCTGCAGGGTTGGATAATCCAGCGTAGGAAAGAAGTGGTGCAGCCCAAGTTCGATCTTTACGCCGCTCTGCCAGAGGTCGTAAGGCAAAGTATTGAATGGCTCTTCGGTCCTGACGATCAGCGGCTGATCGGCGTTGATTGGCTTGGCGGTTTCGATGCGCTGGCGCAGGATGATTGGATCATGCTCGCAGATCAAGCGATAGCGGCGCCCTTTCAAGGCAGATAAGAATCCTTCCTCGTTCAGCAGCCCGTCTGGATCATACGCCAAAACCAGGCAGTAAGCTTTCTCAGGAAAGAATGCCAGCAATTTATCGATCAATCAATCGATCCTCAAGCTGGCATTATCATAATACATCAGCAGATCGGGGTCTTCTTGTAGTACCTGTTCGGGCAATCGTTCCGCCACCTGGACAATGGTTTGAAAATCTTTGCGCTGCCAGGCATCCGCAAAGCCAGCTCTGACCGCTTCGCTGCGGAACTGGCGCAGGCGTTTATTCTCTTTCAAATAGTGAGCGAACTCGCGCAGCAGGGCTTTATTACGCAGCTTTTCGAGGTCGGAGGCTTTGTTTGGGTCAGGGACATACCATTTACCGTTTTCTCTTTGCAGGAAGTTTTGCTCTAAAAGCTCAATTAATTCTGGCAATTGTTCATGTTTAGCTTGTTTTAGTTTCATAAGGAATTGAGGTTGAATATCTGCGAATGATTGCTCTTTACCTCCTAATTTGGTGTCAAGTTGTTGCCGAATCCATTGAAGAGAAGTTTTTTCATCAATAACAAAACTTTGAATCTGATAAGTATCTTTCGCATTTAATCGCATTTTGTCATAATGAGGTATTTGTTCAGATAGAAAATACATACCATCGCGCTCTACAAATCGTTTTTCCAATCCTTGGTAGAAAGTTGTAGCTGATAATGGTACGGTTAAACCACGTTGGATATGAAAAGCTACCATTCGATCATAGAGCAGATAAGAATAACGCTCTTGAATTGGTTGTAGTATATAATTTTTCAAATTTGGTAAAGGAAGTTTGGATAAATGGTGAGTAACAAACACCCAAACTCCTTTTAAACTATCATGTTCATTGAGAAAAATGTTTTCAAAAAATAATGAAGGCTTATATGCAGAAATCACTAAGTCTTTTTTTACAGCAGATTGAGTTGTAACTTGTTTAAATGACCCTTGTTTTTTATCTAATATTCTTACATCTGCAACCATAAAACCAGCTCTAAGTAAAGCTTCTTGTATAGAGTTCCATACTGCATTTTGTGAATTATGAAATTCAATAGTAATCCATCTATCTGGCTTTAAAGTTCTAAAAAAATTTTTAAAACATTCTTCCATTAAAATAGAATATGATTGCAAATTTTTCTCTTGAATCATATTTATTATTGCTTCTTGATCATTATTCGTAAAAATTTTTAGCCAAGATTCCCAAATTATATTTAATTCAGAATACATTAAATTTCCTCCAAACGGAGGATCAATAAATATATAATCAAATGAATTATCTGGAATAAAATTTAGGTTAGTTGATGATTGAGTAGATATTATTGAATTATATTCAGAAATAATATTAAATGACTTTTCTATGGTATTTATTTTTAATTCAGAGATTCCTCTAATAATATTCTTCTCAA
>Ga0172371_10004055_pt1 | contig 22389 bp, 18 predicted proteins | sample Lak12m_FD_114543 | JGI IMG/M metagenome (GOLD analysis project Ga0172371, IMG submission 114543) | Freshwater microbial communities from Kabuno Bay, South-Kivu, Congo - kab_022012_12m | ecosystem: Environmental > Aquatic > Freshwater > Lake | place: Democratic Republic of the Congo: South-Kivu...
CACGGACGACCTCGCCGGCAAGATCGCGCGCACCAGCGACGAAAACGGGCGTGTCATCATCATCGACGGCGTGTTCTCGATGGAGGGCGACCTGTGCCGCCTTCCCGAATTGGTCGAAGTCAAGAAACGCTATGGTGCGCGCCTGCTGGTCGATGACGCACACGGCATCGGTGTGCTCGGACAGCACGGCCGCGGCACCGTCGAACACTTCGGTCTGGAAGGCGAAGTCGATCTGGTGATGGGAACCTTCTCAAAGTCGCTGGCAGGAGTGGGCGGCTTCGTGTGCGGAGACCGCTACGTTATCGACTTCATCCGCCACACCGCGCGCTCGCAAATTTTTTCCGCCTCGATGCCGCCGGCGAGCGCGGCGGCGGTGCTCAAAGCCCTCGAGATCGTCAAGCGCGAACCGCAGCGCCGCCGGCAGTTGTGGGAGAACACCAACTACATGAAGCAGGCTCTCGACGCGCTCGGTTACGACACGGGTGAGGCTGCCACGCCGGTGATCCCGATGGTCGTCGGCGACGACTTCACCGCCTATCACATGGTGGCCGACCTCCACGAAGAAGGCGTGTTCGCCAACCCGGTCGTCTCGCCTGCGGTGCCTGCCGGCCGCGCGATGATCCGCACGTCCTACATGGCCACACACACGCGCGAGCACCTCGACCGGGCCTTGCACGCGCTCGAAGTCGTCGGCCTGCGCTACGGCATTATCGGCGCGAAGGCCAAACGCACGGCCTGACCGCTCGCGCCACCACGCCGAGCGGGAAGGCCGTGTTTCCCGCTCAGGGCAACAGGACTCCACGCCCGGCGCTACCGTGATCGAAACCGAACTCACCGAACCGGCGTCGCTGTGCCGCGCCGACGGCACGCTCGCCGCCGAAGCTCTGGGCTGGACGCGCCGGCCTCTGCACCGCTGCAATCTGACCGGCCACTGGCCGCGCAAGAAGCGCTGGAACAGTTGGACGGTCTTCACGGAACGTTTCCTGTTCTCGGCGACCGTCGCCGACTTGGACTATGCGACTGCCGCCTGCGTCTACCTAGTGGATCTGACGCGCGGCAAAGTGATCGAACGCAGCACGCTGCTGCCGCTTGGAATCGGCGGACCGCGCCTGCCCGATCACGTCGAGGCCGCGCTGAGCCTGCGCACCAAGCGCGCTTCGGTGACGATGAGCAACGACGGCGACCACACTTCACTGCTGGTCGCTTGGGAAGATTTCTTCGAAGGCGACCGCCTGTCGGCGGCTTTTCAGATACAGCGTCCCGAGGGCAACGAAAGCCTCGGCGTGGTCGTCCCACACGGCGAGCATCGCTTTGCCTACACCTACAGAGACACCGGCTTGACGGCCCAAGGACGGCTTCGCATGGGCTATCGCGAAATCCCGTTCGACGCCGGCGCCGCGCTCGCGGTATTCGACTTCGGCCGCGGCCTGTGGCCGCGCCGCAGCCTGTGGAATCAGGCCACGGCCTGCGGCCGCATCCTCCAACGCGACGGCCGTCACGACGCTCCCGAGCACGTGCTGGGACTGAGCCTCGGCGGCAAGTGGAGCGACGGCAGCGGCGCCACCGAAAACGCGGTGTGGTTCGACGGCAGAGTGGTCAAGATATCCGAAGATCTGCTCTGGGAGTACGACGCCGCCAACCTCCGCGGCGTGTGGCGGATCCACGCACCACAGTCGCGCGCGCTCGATCTTCGCTTCACGCCGTGCGCCGAGCGTAGCGCGACGATCGGGGCCGGACTGCTGCGCTACAGCGTCAGCCAACTCTTCGGCCACTACTCGGGAAACCTGCGCAAACACGGCGGTGAGAGCGTCGAAGTGCGCGACCTGTTCGGTTGGGCCGGGGAGCACCGCGCGCTATGGTGACGTCCGCGGCGAGCAGCACTGCCGCCTATCAACGTACCGGCCAAGCGCGCCATCAGCCCGCCCGAGTGTGACAATCGTGCCTAGCAACACCGCTACCCACACCCCCATGTCCGGCCTTACCGAAGCCGAAGCGTCTTCGCGGCTTCGCTCCGAGGGCTACAACGAAATACCGCGGCCTGACCGCCGCTCGTTCTTGCGCATCGTGATCGAGGTGCTGCGCGAGCCGATGTTCTCGCTGCTGCTCGGAGCCGGCGCGATCTATCTTCTCCTGGGCGATCTCGAAGAAGCGCTGGTGCTGATGGTCTTCGCGACCATCTCGGTATCGATCGCGGTGGTGCAGGAGACACGCAGCGAGCACGTACTCGAGGCGCTGCGCGACCTTACCAGCCCGCGTGCGCTGGTAATCCGCGAAGGCGAACGCAAGCGCATCGCCGGACGCGACGTGGTACGCGGCGACCTCATCGTGCTGTGCGAGGGTGACCGGGTACCCGCCGACGCCACGTTGCTGGCGGCCAACGACCTGCTGCTCGACGAATCCCTGCTGACCGGCGAATCGGTGCCGGTACGCAAGGCCGCTGCGCAACCCGAACACGGAACCGAGCCGCGCCCGGGTGGTGACGATCTGCCGTGGGTGTTCTCGGGAACGTTGATCGTGCGCGGCGACGGTATCGCCGCGATCCACGCCACCGGAGCCCGCAGCGAAATCGGCAAGATCGGCCAGGCGCTCGGTGAGATCGAGACCGAACCGCCGCGCCTGCGCCTGCAGACCCAGCGCCTGGTGCGCAACTTCGCAGGCTTCGGCGTGCTGACCAGCGTGGCCGCGGTGCTGCTCTACGGCCTGCTGCGCGGATCGTGGCTGCAGGCCTTGCTCGGCGGCATCGCGCTCGGCATGTCGATGCTGCCCGAGGAGTTCCCGCTGGTACTGACCGTGTTCATGGTAATGGGCGCGTGGCGCATTTCGCGCGCGCGAGTGCTCACGCGCCGTGCGGCCGCGATCGAGACGCTGGGCTCGGCCACCGTGCTGTGCACCGACAAAACGGGAACCCTCACCGAGAACCGCATGTCGCTGGGGATGGCAAGGTACGACGACGAGTGCTGGCGGCCGGCGCAAGACAACGGCCCGCCGTCGTTGTCAGTCCGACTCGCAACACTGATGGAAATGGCGGTGCTGTCGAGCAGTCCCGACCCGGTCGACCCGATGGAGAAGGCGCTTTACGAAGCCGCTGCGCGTGCGTCGTCAGGAGCCGACTCGACCTTCCGCACGCGCACGCTGGTACGTCAGTACGGGCTCAGGCCCGAACTGCTGGCGATGTCGAACGTCTGGGAACGCGACGACGCCGAAGGCAACCTGGTGTGTGCCAAGGGAGCACCCGAAGCCGTCGCCGGGCTTTGCCGGCTCGACGCCGTGCGGTCGCTGCGCGTCTCAGCGGCCGTCGAACAGATGGCCACCGAAGGAATGCGGGTACTCGGCGTCGCGCGTGCGGTGTTCCACGGCACGTGCCTGCCCGAGTCGCAGCACGACTTCGAGTTCGAGTTCCTCGGACTGGTCGGCTTTGCCGATCCGCTGCGCACTCACGTGGCCGACGCGGTGCGCGAGTGCCGCTCGGCCGGCGTGCGCGTGGTGATGATCACCGGAGACTATCCCGCCACCGCCCGCGCGATCGCGATCGAAGCCGGCCTCGATGCCGCCGTCACGCTCAGCGGCGAAGAACTCTCACGCATGAGCGACGACGAACTGGCCGAGACCATCACCAAGGTGACGGTCTTCGCCCGCATCCTGCCCGAACAGAAACTGCGCATCGTCACCGCGCTCAAAGCCGCCGGCGAGGTGGTGGCGATGACCGGCGACGGTGTCAACGACGCGCCCGCGCTGAAGGCCGCTCACATCGGCATCGCGATGGGGGCACGCGGCACGGATGTCGCGCGCGAAGCCTCGTCGATCGTGCTGCTCGACGACGACTTCACGTCGATGGTGCACACCATCCGCCTGGGACGACGCATCTACGACAACTTGCGCAAGGCGATGGGCTACGTCCTGGCGATCCACGTGCCGATCGCGGGCATAGCGCTGTTGCCGCTGCTGTTCGGCCTCCCGCTGATACTGACGCCGATCCACATCGCGTTCCTCGAGATGGTGATCGATCCGGCCTGCTCGGTAGTCTTCGAAGCCGAGCGCGAAGAAAGCGACTTGATGAGGCGTCCGCCGCGGCATCCCGACAGCCTGCTGCTGTCGACTTGGCTGGTGTGGTGGAGCCTGCTGCAAGGCGTACTCGCGCTGGTGCTGCTAGCCGGTGTACTTTACTACGGCACACACCGCGGAACTCCGGAACTGGAACTGCGCGCGCTGGTCTTCGTTTCACTGACCCTGGTCAACATGGGACTGATCCTGGTCAACCGCTCGTTCAGCGCTTCACTGAAATCGGCGCTGGGTAGGCATAACCGTTCGCTGTGGGTCTTGTCTTCGGGGGTGTCGGTCGCGCTCGCGATCGCGCTGCTGTGGGAACCGGCGCGCGAACTCTTCCGCTTCGGTCCGCTGCACGCCGACGAGCTCGGCGTGTGCGCGGCAGCGGGTCTCTCCGTGCTGGCGCTGCTCCAGCTGGTCAAGCCGTACTGGCACTCGGGGCTGCGCGCGTAGCGGCGCCGTGGCTAAACGTCGAAAGTATCGGCGAGATTCACGCTCGGGGCTGCGCGCGTAGCGGCGCCGCTCGTGCATGAGCCGCTGGGAGCCCGCTGGGAATGGCCCATCTGCTGCGTTGCGCGCGGCTTTTCGCGCGCGCCTCGGATCTGGACCATTTTGAACGGGCTCCCGATAGTTTTTCAACAATATGCGAGATCGCGAGCCGAGAGCTCGCGCGCGGCTCTCAGTTGCGCGCGGCGGGCAGCGCCGCCAGTGCTGACTCGATCGCCGGCAACAGTGCCTCGGCGACCAGACGATGGCCGGTTTCGTTCAAGTGGCCGTCGTGGGCCAGGTAGGGATCATGGCCTGCGCGATTCGCGCTGCGCAGCCAGTCGTCGACACGTACGACGCTCGTCGGCGCCGCCACCCCGCGACTCACCACCGCCTCCAGACGTGGGTGGCCCTGCTCGAGGAACAACGGGTGCGGTAGCGGAAGCACCAGCACGCCGACGCCGCGCGCGGTAGCCTCCTCGATGATCTCGCCGAGTAGTGCGGCACTCAGCGCGACGCCGGGATCGGGCTGCGCAGCAACACTCGCAGGCGGCGCTGCGGCAACGTCCAGCAGTGAACCCGGCATCGACGCGGAGTTGCCCGAAGCGGCGCCCGAAGGGCGGCCACGCATCCACCACGCAGCGTCGGTATCGACACTCGCCGGCGCCGTCAGTGCCGAGCGAAGCTCGCTCCAGAGCCGGTAGTAGACCAGGCTGTGATTGCACACCGCATCGCGCACCGTCAGAGCCGGCGCGCGCCACCACGCCGGCCGCGCAAGGCGCGCGGCCTCGACCGCCGCGCCGCCCGACAGCGTGAATCCACCGTGGGCGAGGTCGTCGTCGGGGTCGTCGGCGGCAATCTGCACGACGATCAGGTCGGGTTCGAGCGCGAACCCGCGGTAGCGAAGCCACAGCAGGTGCTCGGCCAGGCCGCTGGCTTTGACGCCGGCGTTGACGACGCGCACCTGCCCGGCCACGCCGTCGGCGGATCGGTCGCGCGCGCGCGCCGCGAGCAGCGCACCGAGGCACGTGGTGAATATCTGCTCGCGTGGAAGCTGCATCGCCGCCGTGTTCGAGTCGCCGACCACGATCACGCGACGCTCGTCGGCCTGCTTGGGCCTGACGACCGCGTCGTCGCGCAACCCGTCGTCGTTGATGTCGATCCGCGCAGAACTCGGAACCACGCCCGGCAGGTTCTGGTAGTCGAAGTGGGCGCCGGGCTGCCAGGTCTGGAAACCGTGCGCAGACACTCGCAGGTGCGGCACCGAGAACTGGCGAGGCAGCGCCGCGTACAGCGCGACCTCGAACGCAAGGTGCGTTGCGGCCACAGCCGCCAGCGCAAAGATGAACTCTGATGCCCGCACGACCCGCACGCCATCAGTACGGCGCCCGGTCAGCGCAAGTGTTGCGGTTCTCATCGCGGTCGTACACGCAGTTGTGCCCCGCACGGTCGTCGATCACGGTTTCGCTCCACGCATCGAGATTCTCGCTCAGGCAACGGAGGCGGCGCTGTCTGCAGCGGGGGAGGTCCCGCTAAGCCGAGGCCCACGGGGGCCCCCGTCCGGCGGCCGCAAAATGGCGACCGGCCGAACCGTGTGCGATCAGACAGCGCCGCCACCCGGTTCGCCTAGTCGCCCACGGCGCGGCGGCGATCAACCCTGCGGGCAACTCCTCGCCAGCGGATCGGGAAACGACTCCCCTTCTCCGATCCGCGCACAATAGCGACAGTACCCGCCGTACGACAAGCGGCCGTGGACGTCCACTGCATTCCCCTCGACCGAATCGGGCGACATCCGATCCGCGACGGGCGACATCAGGGCCGAGTGCCCGACGCGGCTCGCGACCGCGGCCCGAGGTCGCGCCGCCAGCGAACACCTGCCTGCCCCCCGCCGCCCTCCCCTCTAGCATCGCGGCTCCTTGACTGACCTTCGCGCTCACGAGGTCGATGATACGGGGCTCTCTTCTGCCGGCGCGGCTGGCCGCCGCAGCGACGTGGACGCCTTGCGCGGCGTCGCGATCTGCGCAGTGGTCGCCCTGCACACCAGTTGGACACTGCTCGCGCACGCGCCGCTGCGTGAACCGAGCGGAAGGTTGCTTGCCGTAACGCACCTGGCCTGCGGTTTCGGAGTTCCGCTGTTCCTGGCTCTGTCGGCGATCGGCCTCTCGCTGCGCCACGCCGAGCCGTTCGGAAGCCTCGGCGTTTACCTCGCTTTTTTGCGAATGCGTGCGCAACGGCTGCTGCCCGCTTACGTCGTCTGGAGTCTCGTGAGTCTGGCCCTGCGCGACCCCGGGCTGTTGTGGCCTGTGCGGCAGGTAGCGTGGACCTTGCTCACCGGATCGGCAGACATCCAATTCTACTTCGTCCCGATGCTGTTCCAGCTCTACGTCGCGTGGCCGCTGCTGCGATCGCTGTGCACCGGCGCGCGCTCGCGCCAAGGCATCGGCGTCGGCGCCGCCGCGGCGATCTCGCTGCTTGCCTGGAAGCGCCTCATCCCGACGACGCTGTCGCCGCTGCCTTTCATGGCGATCCACATAGTCGGCGCGCTGTGGATGAAGCGCGCACTGCTGGATCGGCCCGAGCGACGCCGCATCGCGATCATCGCCACCGGGATAGCGACCGCAGCGGCCTTGGTCGCAACGACGCTGACGTTCTACGCGATGCTGCCGCCGCCGGTCTCGCAACTGGCAATGCTATGGGCTGCGACCATCTTCCAGCCGCTCCCCGCCCTCTACTGCCTCACCGCGATCGCGTTCTGTTTCGCGTGCGTGACGGGAATGCGACCGGCCGGTGCCGGCGCGGCGGGCGCGCACCTGTCCGCTGCGCTTTCGGCGCTGGGCCGCCGTTCCTACGCCGTCTATCTCACCCACCTGGTGGTAGCCTCCAACCTGACACTGCATCTGCTTCCGCCGACGGCGGCGCGGTCCTCGAGTGCCGTCGTTGCAGCTGCGGCGCTGCTCGCGTCCTTCACTCTGACGCTCGCGGCAAGCTACGCGCTCGGCGCAGCATTGGAGCGACAGCCGGCACTGGCCTGGCTGGTCGGCGCCCGCAAGCCCGCCGCACAGACAACATGAGCGCAGCCGCCAGCGTCCAAGGCCGTTGATCAGAGCAACGTCGCGATCGAAAAGCAGGAGAAAATCCCGCCAACATGACCATCCATGGCCTGGCGCCCGACGTTCGGGTAGGCTGCGCGCACAGACCAGGCAAAGGAGACCTCTGTGGAAATCAACGGAATCGCCCACCTGTTCGTCACTGCCGCCGATTTCGCGCGTTCGCGAAAATTCTACGCTGAGCTGCTGCCCTTCCTCGGGATGAAGCCGGTGCTCGACGGCGACGGTTTCTACTACTGCGTAGGCGGACGCACCGCCTTCGGCGTGCGCGCCGGCGACGCTGCCTACCAAAGCGAACGCTTCGTGCAGGAAAGAGTCGGCCTCCATCACGTCTGCTTCCGTGCGCGCGAACGCGCCGACGTCGATGTCCTGCACGAGTTCTTGAAGTCAACCGGAGCAACCATCGTGCACGCGCCCGAAGAAGCGCCGTGGGCGCCGGGCTACTACTCGGTGCTGTTCGAAGACCCCGACGGCATCCGTCTCGAAATGAACCACGTTCCTGGACGCGGGCTGCTCGCGGGCGACGCGGCCAAGGACTGACCTGGGCCTTGAGCAACGACCCGGTATCGCGCCGCCGCTCGGGCCTCGACTGGCTCGCGGCCGGCACCCTCGCATCGCTGCTGCCACACGGCCTGGCGGTGTTCGTCTCGCTGCTGACCGGCTTGGCGATGCGCGGAACCTCGCGCCTGGCCACTCAGGCCGCCGCAGCCAACGACCCCTTCGACGGCCCGTATCGTGTGCTCGCGTTCGTGGTGACGACGGGCTTCGCGCTTGCATATCTCGCACCGGTTGCGCGTTTCTTCGCGGCCGGCGGAAGCGAACCGGCGCCCGCGCGAGTGCGGCGGCGCGTGCTCGGCGCACCGCTGTTCCTGTCGGTGATGGCACTGGTACCGTGGGTCGGCGGCATCGTCTGGTTCGTAGGCTTGACGCTGGCTCACTTCGGCCGCTGGACGGGCGACCTTACCGCAGAGCAGATCCTGGCGCCGACCATCTCGGGCTTCCTCGCCGCCACCGGCCAGTACCTGTTCCTCGAATGGATCATGCGCGAGCGCGTGGTGCCGCTGGTGTTCCCCGAGGGTCGCCTGAGCAGCGAAGAGAGCGCCTGGACGTTGTCGGTCGGAGCCAGGTTCTTCGTGCTAGCCGTCGCAATCGGCTTCACGCCGGCCTTCACGTTGCTCGGCCTGGTAATGGCGGCCGCCGATCGTATCGCCGCCGGCCACGCGGCAGCGCCTATCGTCAAGGACCTCGTGGTGTCGGCGCAGCAGGTGTTCGCGTTCTTCTTCGTGATGGGCGCCGGCTACGCAGTGGTCTTCGCGCGCTCGCTGACGCGGCCGCTGCGTTTGATGGCCGCGGCAGTCGGCGACGTGCAACGGGGCCGGCTCGACGTGCGTGTCCCGGTGCGCTCCAAGGACGAGGTCGGAGCCGTGTCGGAAGCCGTCAACGAGTTGGCCGCCACGTTGAAGGATCGCGACCACATCCTGAGAACCTTCGGGCGCGTGGTCGATCCACACGTGCGCGACCGCCTGCTGTCGGGTGATCTTGCCGCCGCCGGTGAAGCCAGGAACGTCGCACTGCTGTTCGCCGACGTGCGCGCCTTCACCGACTTCGCGTCACGCAACGACGCTGCCGGCGTGGTCGTCACGTTGAACGCACTTTTCAGCGTGATGACCTACGAAGTACGCACCGCCGGTGGCTACGTCGACAAGTTCGTCGGCGACGCGATGCTGGCGGTGTTCGGCCTCTTCGACGACGACACCGACCACGCCACCGCGGCGGCGCTGCAATGCGCACTGGCGCTGCGCCGTCGCATTGCGGCCTTCGCGCAGCAACGCGCCGACAACAGCGAGACGCCGCTGCGTGTGGCCGTGGCGGTCCACGCCGGCGACGTGTTGGCCGGAAACCTCGGGGCCGAAGACCGCTTCGACTACACCGTGGTCGGAGACGCCGTAAACGTGACGTCGCGGTTGCTCGAAATCTGCAAAGAGAAGGACCACGACCTGATGGTCTCCGCCGAAGCGCTCGCGCGTGCGCGCCGTGGCGGCGCCGACGCCGCAGTCGATTGGAGCGGTGAGGTCGAACTGCGCGGCCGCCGCGGGACCATCGGGGCCTGCACGGTCGCGCCGCCGGCGGGGTGATGAAGAGACAGTATCGGGCGCCGGCTCGGTAGACGCACCGGTCGGCAGTCGAACCGCGTACGTCGGCCCGACCGGCCGGCCGCTGAATCACGCGTACATCGGCCGAAACAGACGCGGCGCCTTGCTTCCGCGTTCGCTCTCTTCAATGGTTGGCCGGTGAAACCGCTACGACTCGACGACTACGAAGACCTGGCCAGAGAGCATCTGACCGACGACGTCTTCGATTTCTACGCCGGCGGCGCCTGCGACGAACGCACGCTGCGCGACAACCGCGAAGCCTTCGAACGCGTGCGTCTGATCGGCCGCGTGCTGCGCGACGTTTCCCGGCGTAGCCTCGCCACCAGCGTGCTCGGCAGCGAGATTTCGATGCCGGTCATGGTTGCGCCGGTAGCCTTCCAGCGCCTGGCGTTCGATGACGGTGAACTCGCCACCGCCAAGGCCGCCGCCAAGGCCCGCACGTTGATGATCCTCGCTGCGCTGTCGAGCGTGCCGATCGAGGCCGTCGCCGCTGCCACGCGCGGACCCTTGTGGTTCCAGCTCTACGTCTGCAAAGACCGGGGCTCGACCCTCGACCTGGTGCGGCGCGCCGAAGTAGCCGGTTGCCGCGCGCTGGTCGTGACCGTTGACGCTCAGGTCGGGGGCAAACACGAACGCGACCTGCGTCATCGATTCCAACTGCCACGCGGCGTCACGCTGGCCAACTTCGAGAACGCCGGCCACGGTGAGCTGCCTGGCGAAGGCTCCGGCGCGGCGCGCGCGGCGGCTCACCGCAACATCGCGGGCTCGGCGCTCGCGGCTCACCTCGACTCGCTCTTCGATGCCGCGCTCGACTGGAACGACTTGGCGTGGCTGATCGGACAGACACACTTGCCGGTGGTGCTCAAGGGAGTGCTGCATCCCGACGATGCGCGGCTGGCGGTGGCGCACGGCGCGGCCGGCATCTTCGTTTCCAACCACGGAGGCCGCCAACTCGACACCGCGCCGGCCACCCTCGACGCGTTGCAAGCGGTCGTCGATGCGGTCGATGGACGCGCCGAGGTCTACCTCGACGGCGGCGTGCGCCGCGGCACCGACGTCGTCAAGGCTCTGGCACTCGGCGCGCGCGCGGTAGCGGTGGGTCGCCCCGTCGTCTGGGGCCTGGCAGCGGCCGGCACCCGCGGCGTCGGCGGCGTTCTGGAAATACTGCGCGAAGAGATCGACGTCGCGCTCGCCCTTTGCGGCGCGCGCCGCCCCGAAGAACTCGACGCCGGCGTGCTGTCGTAACCGCTACGAGCCGTAGCGTGCACGAAGGGACTTCTGTGTATGCAACGTTGAGGTTTGTTTACACCCCAAACGCGCGCGCGCGAGAAGACCTGAACGGAGTGAACGAGAGGTTTCTACACTGAGCGGCGCCGGCTATGTGCGGAAGTTCCCCAAATGGGCACCTCCGTCCGCAACGCGGCGCGGTGAGTCCTTACAGCCAGCCCCCAAGCGGGTTCGGGCACTAACCTGCGGCCGCTTCATGCCGAAGTAACAGGTGACGCGCAGTTCACGCCGGGCGCGGTTGGCTCGCGTCATCCGTTCAATCGAGCCACTCCCAGGCCGGCAGCACGGTGATGCGCTGACCGTCATCCTTGAACGTATCGCGCTGGTTCAGTGTGAGCACCACGAGCCGACGTCTGCGTTCGCTCCCACCGGGCAGCTGCGCGGCGGCCAGCAACCCGCGCAGTTCGCGTGCGCGGTTGGCCGGGGTGAGTTCGGCGCAAACCTGGATCGCTTCCTCCGGCGTGACGAAATCGCATTCCCACTGGTGGGCCTCGGCTGCGAAAGTGGGCGTGGCACCGCGGCGACGCAACGCCAGCAGCACCGCGTTTTCCAGCCGACGACCGACGTCCGGCGTGGGATTGGGGGTGTTGGCCGCGCGAAGACCCGGGTCGATCGCGTAGTACTTGGGCGGCGCGACCACGCGCCGCTTGAACGAGGGGCTGAACCTCGGCACGGCCAGCAGTAGCCACGCGTCCTGCAGGTACTCCACGTAGCGGGCAGTTTGCGCGACCGACGGAATCGCCAGACCCTTGGCGAGCGATTGCAGCGAGAGCGGTTGGCCGGTTTGCGCCAGCAGATGCAAAGCCAGGTTCATCAGGTGGCGCGTGTCTCGTAGCGCGTGACGCGAAACGATGTCGCGCTGCACCACGTCGCGCAGCAGTTCGCGCAGCATCACCGATCCTACGGCCGGTTCCCGCAGCACGCCCGGAAAGCCGCCTTCCTCCAAGTAGCCGCGCAACGCACTCAGCCCCCGCTCTCGTTTTCGAAAGAGAAGGTACTCGCGGAAGGAGAACGGGTACACTTCGGCGGAGACATGGCGGCCCGTGAGTTTGCTTCCGAGTTCGCGTCCGAGCAGCGAGGCATTGGAGCCGGTCACGCACACGCGGCGCCCGGCGTCGAGCAGTGCGCGCACGAGTCTTTGCCACTCCGGCACTTCTTGCACTTCGTCCAGGTACACCGCCGCGCCGGCGTGGTGCTCGTCGAGGACCGAAAGCAGAGTCGGGAAGTCTTCCGGCCCCAATCCGTAGAGCCGCGTGTCCTCCATGTTGCAGAAAACCGCCGGGCCTCGCGTCTTGCGACGAAGCTGTTGCTGCAACGTGCTCTTGCCGCAGCGCCGTACGCCGGTCACTATCAGTGCATGATTCGGCGACTGTCGCAGCGATCCGGCCACGAGACGCGGCACTTCTCCCGCAGGCGGCCCGGCCTGCGTCGAGGCGGAAAGTCCGAGGACCAGTGTTTCACGTAGCAACACACAGGTGTTGTATTACAAGATACACCGGTAGGCAATCGGCGCGTGGGAGTGGGGGACCCTCAGCATCATCAAAGGCAGGCAGTTGCCGGATTCCCGTCGAGGGCACGTCGCCGTAACGCGGTCCGGCGAAGCCGGAACTCCGCTCAATCCGATACTGCCCGGAAGAGTGCGGCAGAGTTGAATGCCGGCCGCGAATAGGTCGCACTCCAACAGGTGCAAGTCGCGCCTCACAATGCGCACCTTGGCTCGAGGAGGCCATCGCGCTCGGACGTATCGCTCCAACAGGCCCAAGTCGCGCCTCACAATGCGCACTGCACCGGCGCCTCGAGACCTTCGAGAACCTTGATCGAATCAGCAGGCGCAAATCGCGCCTCACAACGCGCACTGCACCGGCTTCGCGCCGAGGGCCCAAGCAACAGCGAGTCAGCGACCGCCGCGTTGCCTCACAATGCGCACTGCACCGGTTTCGCGCCGAGGGCTTCGATGAGTGCGGCCGGCGCGATCCCGACCAGGAAACCGCGCCGGCCGCCGTTGATCAGGATGCGCGGCAGCGCCAGCACACTGGTTTCGACGTACACCGGCATCGACTTCCTGGTGCCGAACGGAGAAGTGCCGCCGATGAGATAGCCGCTGTGGCGCTGCGCGACGTCGGGTTTGCAAGGCGTCACCGACTTGGCACCGATCGCGCGTGCGAGGTTCTTGGTGCTGACCTGGCGATCGCCGTGCATCAGCACCAGCATCGGGCGCCCGGCCTCGTCCTCCATGACGAGAGTCTTGACGACCTGGTGCTCGGGGAGGCCGAGTTGGCGCGACGACTCGGCTGTGCCGCCGCGCTCGACGTAGTCGTAAACGTGCTCGGTGAACGCGACGCCTGCGCGTCGCAGCCACTGCGTGGCAGGAGTCTCGCCTGCGTGCTTTTCCTTCTTGCCCATCGCGCCCGGCCGCGGTCTGCGCGTTCGCTGGCCGAGCTTTTAAGAAACCACGAGCGAGACGCCAAGAAAACACAGCGCGAGCCCCCCGCCGGCCGGGGCAGGACTAGCGCCGAGCGTTCGCAAGCGCGACTCAGCCGCTACTTGGCGCAGGCTTTCTTGCCTTCCGCGGCCGCAGCGCTGTTCTTGTCGAGCGCAAGCGCCTTGTCGAAGGCGCCCTTCGCCCCCTTGCAGTCTCCTTGGGCCGCCAGTGCCTGTCCCAGCAGCACGTGCGCGTCGACGAGCTTGGCGTCGGCCGCCAGCGCCTTGTTGGCCGCTGCCGCGGCTTGAGGGTAGCGCTTGGCCTCCATGTGCCGCTGCCCCATGCGCAACTCGCGCTGCGCGACCGCGCCGTCTCCCCCTTGAGTCGATGGCGGCGGATGCAGTGCGGCTTCGAGCCCCGCGTCGTTCAGCTCACCGAGCGCGTGCAGCAACTGCGCGCGCACCACGTTGCAGTAGTTGACGCGCTGGTACGGTTCGTAGCCGGCAACGCGGTTTTGCTTGTCGGTTATCACCACCAGCGGGTGAAGAATCACCTTGAGCTTGGCGTACACCTGATCGCCCTTGTCGACCAGCACCGGCATCGCCAAGCCGCTGGCCTTGACGGCGGCAGTGACAGCCTCCGCGGACACGCTCTCGGACACCACCGCCGCCCAGTGCACCGGCTTCTGCGCGAGTTCCTTCTCGCACTGGGCCATCATCTCGAGTGCGTCTTTGGAGTGCTCCTGACCGGGTTCGAAAAAGAAGATGACGCCTACCGTTCCGTCACCCAGAAGCTTGGCCGTACCACCGCCTATGCGCGCCAACGAAGCCTGTTCGACCACGGCTCCGGGGGGAGGCTGCGCGTCGGCGTTGCCCGCAAAAACGAGCAAGCAGGCCACAACGACTATTGCAAAAGCGCGCGCCAGCATCATTTCCGGCTTCTGTCGTAGTCTTTCAGCGCGTGACAGGTCTTGTCGCAAGAGCCGCCGTTCGCGGCTTTCTTGTAGTTGAGTTTGATCGACCAGCCCTTGTCGCCGAAGGGTACCGAGTCGCGAATCTGGAAGGCCTGCTTGCTCGCGTGAACCTCGTGGCAAGCGCGGCAGGTGCGCCCGCGGTCGGCCTTGTTGACGTGCACGTAGTGCAGGTTGCGCGATCCGTCACGGAAGCCGGTCAACGTCGTCGTCTGCGGTACGTCCACCATGCTGCTGGCGTGACACGTGAAGCACAGCGCGTAGTTCTCCGGATCGTACGGCGCGTAGAACTTGGCCGGATAGGGTTCGACGAGAAGTCTGAAATTCCTGCCACCGTGAGGGGTGTGGCAAGCGCTGCAATCCTTGCCGGCCACCGGCGCGTGCCAGACCGGGTTGTTGTCTAGCAGGGTCTTGAAGTTCGTGAGCTTGGTACCGGCCGGATCCTTGAGCCCGTCTTGGCTGTGGCACTTCACGCACATGTCGAAGGGAAGCTGGATCAGCAGCTTTTCTACCGCCGACGCGTGCGGGTTGTGGCAACTCGAACACTTGGCCCCCTCCATCGCGCCGTGCTTGACGGTGGCGGTGTCGAGCAGCGTCTTGATCCCGGTGTGACAACTCGTGCACAGCGTGATCTGGTCGGAAAGCAGCAACTGTTTGTTGCGCGAATTGTGCGGGTTGTGACAGTTGGTGCACTGCTTTACGGCCGGGGGGTGCTTGACCTGGCGTTTGGTCATCAGCTCTTCGAACTCGCTGTGGCAATCGAAGCACAGCTGGTTGACCGGCTTGAGCAACGGGCCGGGGTTCTTGGCGTCGCCCTTGTGACAAAAGTCGCAGGCGCCGTCGGCGAACGGGCTGTGTTCGGAGACCACCTCTCCGCCGCGCAGAGGCCCCAGTACGCCGGCCTTGTAGGCGATCGTATCCGTGACTGGCTTGGCGACTTCGCCGTACAGAGGCTTGGCGGCGCCCGCCTTGGTGGTCGCTGCGGCCGGCTTTTGAGCCGATTGGGCCTCCAGCGGCACTATCGTCGCGGCGCAGGTGATGAACAGAGCGGACAGGAAAACCGCCGAAAAAATCGGCGTTGCGGAATTGCGCTGGTCTCTCATCGATCCTCCCAATGGCTATCCGTCAACCATCATCGTGGGCAGGCAATAGAACGCAGGCGGTATGAACTTCTTATCTGAAGAAAGGAAAACAGCAACCAGATTCGACGGTGAGACGCTTCGATCGTGGGCACACAGGCCTGCGATTAAGAGTCGCTACTATTTCGTATAGCCGAACGTCATCGACAAGCGGGGTCGGTCCCGCGTACAGACCCCGCGGCCAGCATCGATACTCTTTGCACCGAATCGGAGATCTGCGTTGGCCGCAGCTACGGACACTTGATCCGCGATGATCCCGTGATAGTGACGCAAAGCGTAACGGCGTACGAGTCGGAGCGTCGCGGAAGCCCCTCCTATCGTGATCCGCCGGTTCCTGACGTGGCACCATGTCTCACTCGCCAGCCTCGTTTCCCCGTCGACGGCACAGACAGATCAGAGTCTCCTTCGATCGCCTACGCGGACAGAGCGTAGCTTTTTGGCCCGAAGATGCCTCTGGCGATCACGCGGCGTCCGGCGCCTGCGCAAAGGCGCGGCCCGGTTCACGGTTCGATGATCTGCGTTCGCGCACTCACGGCGCATCGCTGCACGCGCGCACACCGGCTTGCGGAGGTACCTGGTCCGCCGCCGGACTGAAGCTCTAGCGGCAGGGGCTGGCGTGCGAACCCGCGGAATATCCACCAACTCGTCGCGACCCGGCCGCCGTGCGCGGCACGTCTACCTGATGGCATTGTTGCTGCTCGCGATTGCCACGAGAGTCCCGGCACAGCAACGCGATTCCGTGATCGCGCGCGCCGCCCAACCGACCAGCGTTCAAACGGCTGAATACCAGATGCTGCGCCGGTTGCTCGGGGTCTCGCCACCGACGACCGTTCCCGACCAACCAGTGAAGGAGCAGCAGGCCGCCCCGGTCGAGCCGCCGCCTGCTGAGGCGCCCGCCGCCAAACCATCGGCCGCCGCGCCCGCGCCGCAGGTCGAAGCGAAGCCCGACAAGCCCGCTGCCGCACCCAAGCCGGCGCAGCCTTCCAGGAAAGCAGTCAAGGATGCGTCGCCCGGCGGCAAAGCCAAAGCCAAGCCGACGCTCCCGAGTCCGCCAGCCAAGAGCACTCAGAAGCCGGCTACTGCCGCTCCCGAACCGGCCCCCGCGAGCACGGCAACGGCTGCGCCACGTACGCAGCGATCGGCGCAAGACGCGCCTGCGCCCGGCACCGTACTGGCAGCCGCCGACATCGATCGCTGGAAACAGCTGATGGGGCCCTCGGTGCAGTGGGCCGTCAAGCGCGGTGCCACGCTGAGGGTCGCGGCGCCGAAATCGATCCCGATGGAAGCCGCGCGCGCGTTCGCCACCGAGCGCTACCACGATCGCGTCGAACTGACCGCCGACAAGACCGACATGAAGAACTGGGTTGCCGGAATCCCGTTTCCGTCGGTGTCACCCTCTGACCCCGATGCCGGCATCAAGGTCATGCTCAACCAGCAATCGCGCATCTCGTCGGACGATCTCGATGTACACAACATCGCGTGCGATGGTGCCAGGATCGTCGACGATCGCGGCATGACCGTCGAGAAGCGATACGTGACCGAACACTGGCGTCGGCTCTCCTACGTGGGGCGTCTGTACAAGGAGCCGAAACCAACCTGGAGCACCCTCGACGGCGTGCGCTACCGCGAGAGCCAGTACCCGTTCATCGAACCCGTCGACATCAAAGGCGGCGGCTGGACCTACACCCGCTATCTCGACCCCGCGCGGCTCGACGATGTTTGGGTCTACAACCCGGCGGTCGGCCGCGTCAGGCGCATGAGCACCGCGCAGCGCTCGCAGGGAATGTTCGGGCAGGACATGGACATCGACAGCATCTCGGGTTTCGCGGCCAACCCCGCGTGGACCCAGTGGCGTTTGCTCGGCGTGAAGACGGTCCTCGCGCCGATGCACGCCGACCGCGCGCCCGTGCAGTGGCAGAAACCGCCTTCCGATTTTTTCGTCGATGAAGGCTGGGAGCCGCGTGAAGTGTACGTCATCGTCGGGCGTTCGCGGCTGCCGGAATACGGCAGCGCCGACCGCGTCATCTACGTCGACCGTGAGAGCTCGCTGGTCGCGTACAGCGAGATCTACGACATGAAGGGGCAACTGTGGAGAGCGTTGATCCCGGTGTGGAACTTCGGCTCCGAGGTTCGCCCGGACCTCGGAGGCAGCCCGATCGAAGAGGTGTATCTGCCGGCCTACACGATGCTAGACATCGAGATCGCCCACGTAACACGCTGCGAGCTGCCCTCGGGCCAGGCAGCCGGCGGCAAGGGTTGGTACTACAACTACGGGGCTGCCCAAGGAGTGACGCCGCAATCATTCGACGTCTCCAACTTCGCCCCACAGGCCCGTTGACGGCGTTCGCGCGCGTCAACGGCGTGAGTCCACTGCGGCGGTCGGAGAAGCGGCCCTCTTCGAGCGGGCTCTCGTAAGGCCGGGAGTCGACACTCGGGGCTCGCCAGGGCCTCGCAGGTGCTGTCTCGTCGCGGCTCGCGAACGGCCGCGCAGCGACACCTGCACGTGCAAGCAGGCGGCCTCTTCGCGCGCCGGGTTTTCCACGAATCGGCCGTTGTGGCACGCTGTAGTGCCTCCGGGCAAGCCGCGCCGCGGCCGCTCCAAGGGCCAGCGCCGTCGCACGAACAGGACCACGATGACATCGACAGCCCTGGAAGTTGACGAGACGGTAGTCAACGCAACGACCGAATGCACCAAGAACCTCCGATGTCTGGTGTCCTCTCGCAGCGAACTCTGCCAGGTCAAACACTGCGTGCAGGGCAAGGTCCACTTCATCGAGTGTGAGCGGATCGAGTACTGTTCCTATCAGATGTCATTCGGAACCGGGTTCGTATGCAATTGTCCGGTCCGTAAGTACATCTACAACAGCTACGGATTCTGACCTCGACGTTTCGGCGACCCGCTCGATGTTCGTCACCCTCGTCTGGCTGCTCTTCTCGGGTGTGGCGCAGGCGGTAATATCGCCGCCGCTCAATTACTTCGCGCTGCATCCGGTGTCGTGGGTGCCGGCTCTGTGGGTGTTCTCCAGACACAGCGGGCACCGCGCTCTGCTGGCCGGCCTGGTGGTCGGCACCTGCGCGAACCTCGCGATTTTCTACTGGCTACCCGCAACGGTCAGTCGCTTCGGGGGTTTCCCGTTCCCCGTCGCAGCGGCGGTGTGGCTGCTGTTCGCGACGGCGACCGGCTTCTACACCGCGCTCTTCGCGTGGGGCTTCGCGCGAATCCAACGAGTCGCCGGCACTTTGTGGCCGCCGGCGGTAGCGGCATGGTTCTGCGGCCTGGAGTTCCTCAACCCCCAACTCTTCGGCTACCTGCAGGGAGTCGCGTGGTACCAGGTTCCGCAGATCTTCCTGATCAGTGCGGTCACCGGCGTCAGCGGCGTCAGTTTCCTCGTGATGCTGTGCAACGCGGTCGTGTTGCAGGGCCTGCAACTGGCCGGCGCAGGCTACGACCGCAGCGCGCGGCGCACCTGGCTCGGCAACGCCGCGATGCTGGCCGCGCTCGTGGCGCTCGCGGCCGGCTACTCGAGCGTGCGCATCGGCGCCGTCGCGGCAGCCGAACGCGACGCGCGACCGCTGCGCATTGCGCTGATCCAGCCCGATTACACCATCGAACGCCGCCGCGCCCTCAGTACCATGCAACCGGACGCGTTCGCGAAGGACTTGGTGGCGCTGTCGGTGGAGACCGCAAGCAAGTTCGGCGCTAAAACTCCGATCGACGTCTTTGTGTGGCCCGAGGGCGCGCTGCGGGTCGACCCCGGCCAGGCCCGCAATCGCGCGGTACTGGATTTCGCGCGCCAGAGCGCCGCGGAAATTTGGACAGGCGCCAACCACCTCGCGACCGACAGCCGCAAGAAGAGCGTATCGCACAATTCGGCCTTCCGGATTCTCGCCGACGGCCGCATCGACACACGTTACGACAAGAACATACTGGTGCCGTTCGGTGAGTACGTCCCGCTGCGCGACGTGATCCCGGGATTCGACCGCATCGAGACCGTCGGCAACTTCGAGCCCGGCGACTCGGTAGCGCAATACACGCGTGGCAACACGCGCTTCGTGTTCCTGATCTGCTACGAAGCCATTCGCTCGGGCTTCGTTCGCGAGGCGATCGGCGACGACGTCAACCTGATCGTCAACGTCACGGTCGATGCGTGGTACGGCGACACGTCGGAGCAAAGCCAACACCTGATGCTCGCCGCCACCCAGGCGGCGATGAACGGCGTGCCGCTGGTGCGGTCGACCACCACCGGCATCAGCGCTTTCGTCGATGCGCGCGGGATCCTGACGGCTCAGGCCGGGAATTTCACGCGCCAGGCGTTGGTCGGCGAGGTGCTGCCGGTGCGAGTTCCGAGTCTATATTCGCGCTGGGGCGATTGGTTCGCGTGGCTGTGCGTGGTGGCGAGCGTGCTGATGCTGATCGCTTCGACGCGCCGGCCGCGTTCAACGCAGCCTGACCGCTGATCGGTTGGGTTGATCCCGGAAGGTCCGGATACCAGCCCGGACTATTCATGAAACCCTCTACTACGACGGCCAAATGCACGCCATCTCGGGCCGTGCTCGCTCTTCGCTCCTCTCGACGTACTGCAAGTACGCCTGCGTCGCTCATCGCGGCGCGCGGCCCGAACTGGCGCACCTCTGGCGGTCTCGCGACGAGCGTTCGAGCGTTCATGAATAGTCCGGACTCGGCGGGCCTTGGCGGGCACGTCGCGCGGCATCAGCGCATGATCTGCAAGCCCAGGAAAACCTGAGCGACGGCCACCAGCAACGCGAGGGCTCCGAACCACGGATGCAGCGAACGCACGGCCGGCCGATCCATCCAGCGCGACGACAGTGCCGACGCCGACAGCAGCACCACCAACGCGACGCCGCCGCAAAAGTGCGCGCTGCTGGCCAACACGCGGTCGGGACGCAACCACCACATGGTCGACAATCCGCCCGGCCACGTCACCAGCACCAGAGCGTAGATCCATGGCGCCAAGCGCGCGTGCAGCCGTAGCAGGCTCGCCGCGTTGCGACGATCGTTGCGCGAACGGATCGCCAGCGACGCAACGTAGCCGAACAATCCCAGTACCAGTGCTGCCAGGAACGGGTGCAGGTAGCTCAACATCTGCGTTGGTCGCGTGCCGCAGCGACGTCGGCCTCAGGCGGCCGAAGAGGGACGCGCGCCGCGGCGACGGCGGCTGCGCCGCGCCGGTGCGCCGGCATCGGTCGGACGCGCACCGCCGCGCCGCGGCGTCTCGATGCGCGGTCCCGCTTCGAAGCCGGCGACCACTACGCGCGGCAGCGCGGTACCGAGCACCCGCTGAATCTCGCCGAGCCGCTCTTCTTCTTCGGGCGACACGAAAGTGATGACATCGCCGGTTGCGCCCGCACGTGCGGTGCGTCCGGCCCGGTGGATGTAGTCGTCCGAGGAATGCGGCACGTCGAAGTTGATCACGTGCGAGATGCCGTTGACGTCGAGTCCGCGCGCCGCCACGTCGGTGGCGATCAGTACCGGGAACTCGCCGCTGCGAAAACCTTCGAGGGCCGCGATGCGTTGCTCCTGGCTGCGGTCGGCGTGAATGCTCGTCGCTTCGATGCCGCCGCGCGTGACCGCGCGCGCCAGACGGTCGGCGTCGATCTTGCGCCGCACGAAGACCAGCACCGAATTCATCTCTTCGCGCCGCAGCAGCGTCGACAGCAGCGCGGCTTTGCGCTCCTGCGCAACCGGGCACACGCTCTGCACGATCGCGCTCGCCGGTGCCGGGCGATCCACCGTCACGGTCACCGGGTCACTGAGTATTTCACCTGCGAGTTTGCGTATCGTCGTCGACATGGTGGCCGAGAACAGCAGCGTCTGACGCACCTTCGGCAGCGCCGCCAGGATGCGCTGGATGTCGGGCAGGAATCCCATGTCGAGCATCCGATCTGCCTCGTCGAGCACCAGCATCTCGACCGCACTCAGGTCGACGTAGTTGAAGCGCATGTGGTCGAGAAGACGCCCGGGGGTCGCCACGACCATCGCGGCGCCGGCGCGCAGCGCGCGTTCCTGAGGACCCATGTCCATGCCGCCGACGACCGCCACCGCGCTGAGTCCCAGGTGGTAGCCGAGGGCCTGCGCCTGCTCGTCGATCTGCAGCGCGAGTTCGCGCGTAGGAGATAGAATCAGCGCGCGGCAGCGGCCGGCTTCACCCGCGTGCAGGCGTTGCAGCAACGGCAGCACGAAGGCGGCGGTCTTGCCGGTGCCCGTGGCGGCGCAGCCGATCAGGTCGCGCCCGGCCAGCGCCACCGGGATCGCCTTGGCCTGGATCGGCGTCGGTTGGGTGTAGCCCATGTCGGCGACGGCGTCGATGAGTTCGGGAAGCAGGTTGAGATCGTTCATGGAGGAGGTTGTCATCGTGGTTCCAATCGAAGGTTCATTTGTTGAGACCGACACCGCTTGGCGCGGCAACGGCGATGAGCGGGGCTGTGCCCGGGGCGCTCGGTAGAGCCGCTGTGGTACCTTCGAAGATGCGCAACGGGTCGGGGAAAGCGTCGTAGCAGGCGTGTGATTTTGTAGCAGTGTTCGTCTGCAACCAGAAGCGAGGCCGCCGCCCGATGCCGCACAGGGAGCCGGCCGCCGCCGGCCCATCGCTCCCGGTCCTGCGCTGCCGGTCCTGCCCGTAGAACCCGCGGCGAGTTCCCGCTAACTCATAGCGGGTTGCGAGCGTCGCGAAGCGCATGCTCGCAACTTGCCGGTTGAACGAATCCCGCCGGCAGGGCGCTGGTCTATGGGGATTTCAGGCGGGGCGAGGCGGGCGGAAAA
>Ga0172371_10004058_pt1 | contig 22383 bp, 14 predicted proteins | sample Lak12m_FD_114543 | JGI IMG/M metagenome (GOLD analysis project Ga0172371, IMG submission 114543) | Freshwater microbial communities from Kabuno Bay, South-Kivu, Congo - kab_022012_12m | ecosystem: Environmental > Aquatic > Freshwater > Lake | place: Democratic Republic of the Congo: South-Kivu...
AAAGCAAGTGATGTTGCTGCTTCCATCAAGCTTCTTGTAGGGCATGAAGTAAAAATATCAGTATTGGGTCATATTCAAAGAGGTGGATATCCATCGGCCCTCGACAGATTGCTGGCGGCGGAATTCGGTAAAAAAGCTGTTGATCTGCTGCTTGACAACAAGAGTGATTATATGACTGCAATTCAGGGCAAAGTAATAAAAGCTTGTTCGTTAGAATACGTGATGAGTAATAAAAAAGAAATAAGCAAAGAGCTCTATGATTTGGCTCATATATTATCGCAATAAAAAAAATATGAACAGGTAAAAAACACCATGGAAATATTAGTTGCGGATCAAAGAATCTTCTTGTTCAACAGTCAATTTACTCCCCAGGATATTGAAACCAAAGCCTGGGAAAAGAAAATAGTAGCTTTTGACGCTATAAGTAAAATCGGTAGTTTTTTGAGCCAGCCGAAAGATGATGATTTTGAACTGGTCTACCGTGAGCACCGCTATCAGCCATTCTGTCACCTGGTTGCACAAACAAGATATGTTTATGACCGCAATACTGAATATCAGGCTGAAACAGGTGGACCTGAAGTCAAATCAGTTACGTGCCTGACAAAACAATTTAAACCAGCCAAAGGTCATATTTGTCTTTCTGTTACCGAACATTGTATCCAGGAAGAAGAAGACGAGATATTTATTGATGCAATTACAGGCAAAAGCCGGCCGGAATTGGTCAGCTATCTGTCTTTTACCACCAAACAGGTTACAGGGGAACTAAAAAAAATGGTCCGCAATGACACAATTCTGGTACCACCTCAAATGAGAGTATCCGCGATTATGCGCAATACATTATCCAGGATGATTAAGGGAATACAAGCCGATAAGATTCTGGAAGAAACAATTAAGGTACCGATTGTGGATCTATATTATCATCCGATATATGCTTTTCAGTACCGTTGGAAATCAAAGGCGAAAGAAGGTATAGTAGAGATTGATGCACTGACAGGTGTTGTAAAAAGCGGCAACCGGGTGTTTCGCGAATATCTTGGAAAGGTCCTCGATGCAGATTATCTTTTTGACCTGGGTGCCGATGCAGCAGGGCTGATCTTTCCGGGAGGTAATATCGTAATAAAAGCAGCAAAAAAATATATCGATATCCGTAAAGCCAAAAAATCATAACCAATTTATTAAGCTCAGGCAAGGATGTCTTAATATCAGGTTTTTATTAATTATAAAAATATTTTTTAATTATTAATAATCTTTAAATTATATTCCTTTTTTGAAATATCTCTTATTTGTTATCAATAGCACCATTGTTATAATTAACGGTACAATTACCGACAATCCTAATATTGTAGAAATTTGGAAATCCTTTAATGTGATATTATTAATTATTTCCATTTCTTTTGGAGCAAAAGCCATCACACTTAATAAGCTTTGAATATTCTGTTTATATAAGGTAATACCTGTTGATAAAATGAGAAAAACTAAGAATGAAACACTGGCATACCAGGACCAACTCTTTAGTCTTAGCAAACCCCAAATTAAAAATCCCAGAAATAAGATAAAAATATCTATTAATATAAAACCGTTTAATCCTGACAGTAATTTTCCAAATAAAGGGAAAAAACCATTAAATAGAAAGTGTATGTGAAAGACAATTATAAAAAAAATGAATAACGCTGAAATTGTTTTAACAACAATAGGGATCTTATTTAAAATATTATTATGATTCGGGTTTAAATCATTCTTAATTTTATTATAAGTCAGCAATACATTTTTTGTTTGATAAAACCATATCAGTATTAATGGAATAACAGGGTAAACTAATAATACTGTAATCACCATTAATACCGTTGAAGGGCTTTTAACGCTAAACATAACTATTATTACTAAGGCTAAGGGAGCACCAATTACTATCCAGGCCCATAGAACCGCAATTGACCAACTTCTTGCCCATTCATGCAATTTTAAATGTCCATAACCAAGAATAATAAATAGTATGGCAATCAAATAATATGCAATTATCTGTATCGTTATATTTGCAAACATAAGAGAGCCTATGCCAAAACCTTCAAAATAAAATTTGCCGCCCTCCGAAAAAAGATAATAGGACCGTATTTCTAAAGGTGCTATAAATGCAGAAAATAGTCCAATTAATAAGATAATAGAACCTAATAAATATATAATTTTACTTTTATCTTTATGACATTTTTCATCCATATTTTAATTATACATAATATTTTTAAGATTCATAAGATGTAGATGCCTAACATGTTTTAAAGGTAGATTCGAACTATAAATAAAGAAGTATTATTGGTGCCGAAGGTCGGGGTCGAACCGACACGAACCTCGCGATTCACTGGATTTTGAGTCCAGCGCGTCTGCCAATTCCGCCACTCCGGCACGTTAAAAATAATACAATTAAAATATTTCTTAATCAAGTGTTATCGCATAAATGTGATTTAATACCATTAAAAAATGTCAGTTATAATCTAAATGCAACATTTTTATATAAATGTAACATGCTATATAAACAAAATATCATAGTGATGCAATTTACAGTCGCGACAAATATAATTAGTATATAAATTTTCTTTAATATAAAATAAAACTAAACTAAATCAGAAAGGTGATCCTTTGGGTAGTAAAATTATTCTCCTTGATGGCAATAACATAGCCTATAGAGCCTTTTATGCTCTTCCGGCCACAATAGCCACATCTTCAGGTACAATTACAAATGCTGTTCTTGGTTTTACAAGCATGCTTCTTAAACTAATCGAAGAGCAAAAACCTGACGTGATTGTGTGTGCATTTGACAGTAAGGGTCCTACTTTCAGGCATGATATTTTTAATGATTACAAGGCTACAAGAAAAAAAATGCCCGACGAACTTATTGGACAAATGCCACTGATAAAAGAAGTGCTTAAAGCATTTGACATTAAAATTCTGGAAGTTGAAAGTTATGAAGCTGACGATATTATTGCAACGCTTGCCAGTGCCGCACCAAATAAATTTAACGAAACTCTGATTGTTTCCAGCGATAAAGATATACTGCAGCTTGTTTCTAAAGAAGTAAAAGTAATGTCAATAAAAAAGGGTATTACCGATACGGTTATTTTCGATGAAGAAAAAGTCAAAGAAAAGTTTGGAATTATTCCGGAAAAAATCAAAGATTTTCTTGCCCTTACGGGTGACAGTTCTGATAATATTCCCGGTGTTGCCGGGATAGGCCCGAAGACTGCACTGTCACTCCTGGAAAAATATGGAAGTATCGAAGAAATTTATGAAAATATTGAAGTGATAAAAAACGAAAAATTGAAGGATCTGCTTATTACCGGCAGAGAAGTCGCCTTGAAGAGTAAAGAACTTACCAAGCTGAAAACCGAAATGCAGATAGATGTCGATGAAGTTTTTAGTAGTATATTCAAGAATGCAGATTATAAAAAAATTGAACATATTTTTAATACTCTTGAATTCAGTTCCTTGAAAAAGAGAACAGAAAACATAATAAATAAAATGGGCAAATCCGGCTGTAAAAGCCTTATAAATGATAATTCTGAAAAGAAAAATATTGAAATTACAGGAGAGAGAATAAAGCAAAATCTCTTTCTAAATGAGCTGGACCTTGAAGAAATCAAAAAAAATGAAGTAAAAAAAGTATTTATTTCTGTTTTAAATAAAAAAGTAAACGAAAACGAAAGCAGTGGCTCAGTTTCATTAGACGGAGTAATTATCAGCGATGAATCCGGTAACAACTGGTTCATTGACGAAAATAATTTATGCAGTTCCGAAGCAGGCAAATCCCTGAAGCTTATTATGGAAAACAAGATGATAGAGAAATCGGGATTTGATTTAAAACAGATCTATAAATATCTTAAGAATTTTGGAACTTTGATAAAAGGTACCCTTATAGATTATAAGATAATTTACCTGCTGTGCAATCCTGTTAAATCGGATATAACCTTAAATGAAATTGTAAAGGATCTGCTTGGAGTTGAAATCGATGAATTTTTAACTCAGGATGTTAATATTTCCGGCAATATAAATGAGCCCGTAAATAAAAATTCAAAAGATAATCAGATGGCTTTTTCATTTGAAACAGAGGATAGGGAAAAATCAATAACTTTTTACGATCCTGCTGTGGTTAAAATTGAACTTGGACCCATTATGAAAATGGTTGGTCTTTATAAAAAAATTGACAGAATTCTTCTTGATAAAATAAGAGAAGAAGATATTGGAAATCTGTATTATAAAATTGAGGCCCCGCTTATTAAAGTATTTGCCGAAATAGAGCTTAAAGGTGTTTGCATTGATAAAAAATACTTGGGTAACCTTATTAAAGAATATGAAATTGATATCAATAAACTAACTGATGAAATTTATAATTACTGTGGTGAAAAATTTAATATAAATTCAACGCAACAGCTTGCACAGATCCTTTTTGAAAAATTAAAGCTGCAAACTTCCAAAAAAACGAAAACAGGTTTTTCAACAGGTGCGGAAAGCCTGCTGGCTATTTTTAACGCTCATCCTGTTATTGAAAAGATCCTGGATTACAGGGAGAAAGTAAAAATAAAAAATACTTATTTGGATGTACTGCCAAATTTGATAGATCCAAGAGACAATAGAGTGCATACAACATACAATCAGCTTGGTACCACAACGGGCAGGATAAGCTCGAATAATCCCAATCTTCAGAACATCCCTGTCAGAACCGAACTTGGTAAAAAAATAAGGAAAGCCTTTATACCGGGCGAAGGTTATGACTTGCTTTTATCAGCTGATTATTCACAGATAGAACTCAGAATCCTTGCGCACCTGGCTGATGACAAAGATCTTATCTCTGCTTTTAATTCCGGGCATGACATACATAATCTTACGGCTTCAGAGATATTTGGAATAAAGTATTCTGAAGTTGATGAAAATTTTAGAAGAAAAGCTAAGGCCATAAATTTTGGAATAATCTACGGTATGACTGAATTTGGTTTGAAAAGCAGGCTTTCAATATCGGAAGAAGAAGCCAGGGAATATATCAGGCTTTATTTTTCAAGATATCCGAAAGTAAGAAGCTATATGGATTTTTTAATAGAATCAGCATACAAAACAGGTTATACTACAACTATTTTTGGAAGAAAAAGATACATAAAAGAGCTTGCAACCACTAATGCCAATATAAGAAATCTTGGTGAGAGACTTGCGGTAAATACTCCTATCCAGGGCAGCGCCGCAGATATTATGAAACTTTCAACCGTAATACTTTTTGACAGATTGAAAAAAGAAAACATTGACAGCAACATAATCCTGCATGTCCATGATGAGATAGTCCTTGAATTAAAAGAGAGCGATCTTGATAGAATTAAAGTTATAGTTATAGAATCGATGGAAAACTGCATTGAGATTAAGGCAAAATTGAGGGTGGATATTAAAATCGGCAAGAATTGGTATATTTAAAAAAATTATTTTATAATATCTTGTTTGAAATATTGATAAAAAAAAATTTGCATGTTATTCTTTTGAAACTTAAAAAAATGGAGGGTGATTTTTTAAAGAATGATTAAAGACAATTATTTCAACAGACTTACAGACGAAAACTACATGGTTAAAAATGACAATGGTGATATGGTTCCAAATTATGATTTAACCATTATCAGTTTTAATGAGGGTGATATCTTAAAGGGTAAGGTAGTAAAAATCGAAAAAGATGAGGTTCTTATTGATGTAGGTTATAAGTCAGAAGGTGTGATACCTATCAGTGAACTTTCAATAAGAACTAATGTAAAACCGGAAGAAATTCTGACAATAGAGGATATTATAGACATCATGGTTTTGCAGAAAGAAGATCAGGACGGAAGACTTGTGCTTTCCAAAAAAAGAGCAGAAGTTGAGCAAAGTTTTGACAGGGTTGAAGAAATCTACAGAAACGGTGAAACAGTCGAGGGTGAAGTTATAGAATGCGTGAAAGGTGGTTTGATTCTGGATATAGGGTTAAGAGGGTTTCTCCCTGCATCTCTTATTGATGTAAGGAAGACAAGGGAGCTTTCATCTTATATAGGTGAAAAATGCTCATGCAAAATTATTGAAGTTGACAGAAACAGAAATAATGTTGTTCTTTCAAGAAAGGCAATAATAGAAGGAGAAAGAAAAGAGCAAAGGAAAGAGGTCCTGAGTAACATTGAAGTGGGCCAGATTAAAAATGGGGTCATAACAAGTATAGCGGATTTTGGTGCATTTGTTGATGTTGACGGAATAGACGGGCTTATACATATTTCAGAACTTTCATGGAATCATGTTAAGCATCCCTCAGAAGTTGTCAAGATAAATGATGAGGTAAGCGTTGAGGTCCTGGATGTAGATTTTGACAAACAAAGACTATCGCTGGGACTCAAACAGACTCAAAAAGATCCCTGGCTCGAAAAGATAAAGAAATTCAAAATTAAAGACGTGGTTCAGGGTAAAGTAACAAGAATCGTTAAGTTCGGACTTTTTGTTCAAATTGAGACAGGAATGGAGGGACTGGTCCATATTTCTGAATTGAGCCCCGAACAGATAAAAAGACCAAGTGATGTTGCAAAGATTGGTGACGAACTTATAGTTAGAATTATCGATATAGATTTTGATAAAAGAAGAATGGCTTTCAGTGTAAAACAAGTAGAGTTCCCTGAAGCTGAAGAAGAAAAGAGAGAAGAAGTAAAGAGCGAAGAAGAAACGATCGAAGATGTAAAGGACGAAGATGTAAAGGATAAAGAAAAAGTCAAGGAAGAAAAAAGCAAAAAACCAAGAAGCAGCAAAAAAGCAGATACTAAAAAAGCAAAGGAAGAAGAAGCCTCGGAAGCGGAAAAGGAAAACGCTGAAAAGAAAGAATCAAAATCGTCAATACCCGAGTTCGAAGACATAAGTCAGAAAGAAAAGAAAGAAACAATAAAGAAAATTCTCAGCGAGCTAAAAAAAGAAGCTAATCTGGAATAAAAATATTCTTTGAGCCAACTATATATCAGTTGCATTTTCTTAAAATTGCAGAGTTGATTTATAAATTTTTTATAATTTGCCGTCTATTTTAGGCGGCAAGTTTTATTTCTTTCCAAATTTAAACAATTATTTTATGGCGCTTTTGTTATATAATTCTATTGGCAGGCAAGAAAATATTTATTATTTTAAAAAATAAGCCGTTCATAGAATATTATAAAAATAAATGGGTAAGATAATTGTTTTAGGTATTACCGGAAAAACCTCATCAGGGAAAAGTACCATAGGTAAGTATATAAAAAGACAGATTGGCGACACACTGTTTGTTGATGTTGATAAAGTTGCCAAAGATATATACCGTAAAAACCAAAATTTAAGTCTGGAATTAGTTAAAATTTTTGGAAGAGATGTTTGCAATTTTGATGGAGCAGTTAATTTCGAAATTCTGGCTGAGAAAGTATTCTCTTCAAAAAAGGAACTTGCCAGGCTCAACAAGTTAATGTTTCCTTTAATAGAGAAGGAAATTCAAAAAATTATAGAAGGTAATCAAAATAAAAGATGCATAATTATTGATGCCGCAATACTATTTGGCAGTAATTTATATAAACTATGCAACTGCATAATCCGGGTAAAAGCGGCTCAAGGAAGAAGAAAAAAATTTTTAAAGTTAAAAAATAAGCATTTTTCGGATGAGGATATCAGACTGAGGCTTGAGGGTCAGCATATAAAAATCATAAAAAAACTTGTGAATTTTGAAATATGCAATAACGGTTCGTTAGAAGATTTATACAACCAGATCAATCTGATAATTCCGGAAATAGAAATAAAACAAAAAATTCATACAATATGAGCTTAATTTCTAAAAATCAGAATAAATTTGAAATAATTTCCAACTACCGCCCGCAGGGAGACCAGGGTAATGCCATAGATCAGTTAACGCAGGGTTTAAAGAATAATTATAAATTTCAGACACTTCTTGGAGTAACTGGTTCAGGCAAGACTTATACTGTCGCAAATGTTATAAAAAATATACAGCTTCCGACACTCGTGCTTGCGCCTAACAAGACGCTTGCCGCTCAGCTATGCAGCGAATTCAGAGAGTTTTTTCCAAACAATGCAGTGGAGTATTTTGTAAGTTACTATGACTATTATCAACCCGAGGCCTATATTCCCAGCAAAGATATGTATATTGAAAAAGATACTTCCATAAACGAAGAAATTGAGAAATTAAGACTTTCAACTACAAACTCACTTTTTATAAGAAATGATGTGATTGTTGTTGCCAGTGTATCCTGCATATACAATCTCGGATCCCCCGTAGAATATGAAAAGCAGAGGATTTTTATAAAAAAAGGTGAAGAATATCCAAGGGAAAGATTAATAAGGAATCTTGTAAGTGTAAAATACGAGCGTAATGATTACGATTTTGTACAGGGTAATTTCAGGGTTAAAGGTGATATTTTTGAAATTTACCCTGCTTACCAGGAAAAGGCGCTTCGGGTTCAGCTCTTTGGCGATGACATTGAAAGAATCTTAGAATTCAATCCTGTTTCCGGAGAAATTTACAGTGAGCTGGATGTTGCGGTAATTTCTCCTGCAACCCACTTTCTTGCAACTGCAGAATGGGTACAAAGAGCTCTAACAACAATTGAGGAAGAGCTAAATGACAGACTTAAGTATTTTAAGAAGGAAGGTAAGCTCCTTGAAGCTCAAAGACTCCAGTCAAGAACAAGATATGACATGGAGATGATAGCGGAGCTAGGTTTTTGCGGCGGTATTGAAAATTACTCAAGACATATTCTTGACAAGCAGCCGGGAGAGACACCAAATACTCTTATTGATTTTTTCCCGGATGATTTTATGACAATTATTGACGAATCTCATATAGCAATGCCACAGATAAGAGGTATGTATGAAGGAGACAAATCCAGGAAGCAAACCCTTGTCGATTATGGCTTCAGACTTCCTTCCGCACTTGACAACAGGCCCCTTCGTTTTGAAGAATTCCTGCAAAAGATTAATAAGGTCATTTTTACATCTGCAACCCCGGGCCAGTTTGAAAGACAGGTAAGCCTGCAGGTTGTCGAACAGATAATCAGGCCAACCGGCCTTGTTGACCCTGAAATTATCGTAAAACCAACCAAAGGCCAGATAGAAGATTTGATGAGTGAAATAAAAACAAGAGTAGCAAGAAGCGAAAGGGTCCTGATAACAACGCTTACGAAAAAAATGGCCGAAGATCTGGCAGATTATCTTGCAGGCAAAAATATAAGAGTAAGATATCTTCATTCAACCATTGATACAATTGAAAGGATTGAAATCCTGAGAGGTTTGAGAAGCGGAGACTTTGATGTTCTGGTAGGGATCAATCTTTTACGGGAAGGGCTTGATCTGCCCGAAGTTTCATTAGTTGCAATACTTGATGCTGATAAGGAAGGATTTTTAAGATCCGAAATCTCTTTAATACAAACAATCGGAAGAGCTTCGAGAAATATAAATGGAATGGTTTTAATGTATGCTGACAATATAACAAATTCCATGAGAAATGCCTTAGACGAAACAAACAGAAGGCGGAAATTACAGGTAGAATATAATGAACGGCATAATATTATACCAACGACGATAATCAAGAGTATCTCTGATATCTTGTACGCAAGCGGTATCAAGTCGAAAAAAACAGCAAAAAAGGAATTTTCCGTAAAGGAAAAAGATGCGTTTTTCAGAAATGACAGATTATTGGATATGGATTTCTCTAAAATAGATAATATAATAAGTGGCTTGGAGGAAGAGATGCATATGGCGGCAAAAGAACTTAATTTTGAAAAAGCAGCATTTATAAGAGATGAAATAAAAAAGATTAAAAATATAGCGAATATTCAAAGTGACTAAACAAGTTATTAAGTAACGGGAATCTGGCAGGTGAAAATATCTGACAGATATGGATATTTTATAGGAAGAATATTAAAACAGAAAAGATAATATGAAAACCGAAATAATAATAAAAGGCGCAAGAGAACATAACTTAAAAAACATAAACCTTAAGATTCCAAGAGATAAATTTATTGTTTTCACAGGGGTAAGCGGCTCTGGGAAATCTTCTCTTGCTTTCGATACAATTTATGCTGAGGGCCAGAGAAGATATGTAGAATCTCTTTCATCGTATGCAAGACAGTTCCTTGGGCAGATGGATAAACCTGATGTTGATCTTATCGAGGGTCTTTCTCCTGCAGTTTCGATAAATCAAAAAGGTGTTTCAAAAAATCCCAGATCAACGGTCGGAACAATAACTGAAATATATGACTATTTAAGGGTGCTTTATGCGAGAATCGGGGTTCCTTACTGTTATGTATGCGGAAAACCGATAACAAAACAAACAGTTGATCAGATTGTTGATAAAATAATGGATCTGCCGCCTGATACCAGATTTCAAATTCTTGCACCTGTGGTAAGGGGCAGAAAAGGTGAATATCTGAAGACTTTTGAATCAATTAAAAAAGAAGGCTATATAAGGATTAAGGTTGATGGCGAAATCCACGATCTTTCAGATAATCATGAAATAAACATAGATAAAAACAGGAAACATGAAATTGAAATCATTATAGACAGGTTGAAGATAAAACCTGATATAAGAAAAAGGCTCACTGAAGATATCGAAATTTCACTTAGAGAAAGTGCAGGAATCGTACATGTTGAGCTTTCGGATACAGGCGAGGTACTAAGTTTTTCTGAAAACTTTACATGTGTTGATTGCGGGATAAGTTTCGAAGAGTTATCTCCGCGTATGTTTTCATTTAACAGCCCCTACGGTGCATGCAAAGAGTGCAGCGGTCTTGGAGTAAAAAAAGAAATAGACCCGCAGCTTATTGTCGAATATCCGTCTCTTTCCATAAATGAAGGGGCAATTCCTTTTTTTAACATGAATTATTCAAATTATTACTCCCAGCTTATGCGAAGCCTGGCAGAACAATATGATTTTAATCTTGAAACCCCTTTTGAAGATCTTGATGACAGAGTAAAAAATCTTATTCTTTATGGAACTGACGGTGAAAAAATAAAGGTGAGATACCGTAACCACAAAGGAGAAATAAGGTATTATTGGTTAAAATTCGAAGGACTTGCAAATAATTTAAACAGGCGATACATAGAAACTGAATCTGAATTTCAGAGAGACAGAATTGAACGGGTGATAAGCGAAATTCCATGCACCGGTTGTAATGGCAAAAGGCTGAAACCTGAAAGTCTTGCCGTAAGGATAAGCGGTCTGTCAATTGCGGATTATTGCCAGCTTACGATTGAGGATGCAATTGTCTGGCTGCGAAATATTGAGCTTACTGATAAAGAAAAAATTATTGGAGAACGGCTCATTAAAGAAATAATTGAAAGGTTGAGTTTCCTGAAAGATGTGGGTCTTAATTATCTTACATTGGACAGACAGGCCGGAACACTTTCAGGCGGTGAATCTCAGAGGATAAGGCTGGCAACACAGATAGGATCAGGACTGGTTGGAGTTTTGTATATACTGGATGAGCCAAGCATAGGCCTGCACCAGAGAGATAATAACAAACTGATTAATGCACTAAAACGATTGCGTGATCTTGGTAATACTATAATTGTAATTGAGCATGATGAAGAAACTATGCGTTCCGCGGATCATATTGTTGATATAGGACCGGGTGCCGGTGTTCATGGCGGGGAAATTGTATTCAACGGCAGCGTCGATGACATACTGCAATGCGAAAGGTCCATTACCGGAAAATATCTTTCCGGAAAAAAATTTATACCTGTACCTGAAAAAAGAAGGGACGGCAGCGGTAAAAATATTATAATTAAAGGTGCGAGAGAACATAATCTGAAAAATATTGATGTTGATATCCCGCTTGGCAAGCTGGTTTCGGTAACAGGTGTATCAGGCTCAGGTAAAAGTACCCTTATAAATGAAATACTGTTTCCGGCTCTTTCAAGTCTGCTTATGAGATCAAATGAACATGCAGGGAAGCATGACAAAATAATTGATTATAAAAATTTAGATAAGGTAATAGTAATTGATCAATCACCAATAGGCAGAACCCCACGCTCAAATCCTGCTACTTATACGGGTATTTTCGGTTACATTAGAGAGTTATTTTCGCGAACAAATGATGCACGGATGAGAGGTTACAGACCGGGAAGGTTTAGTTTTAATGTCAAGGGCGGAAGATGTGAGGCCTGCAGCGGCGATGGAGAAATAAAAATAGAAATGCATTTCCTTCCTGATGTTTATGTCCCTTGTGAGGTTTGTAAAGGCAGGAGATATAACAGAGAAACTCTTGAAATCAAATATAAGGATAAAAACATTAATGAGGTCCTTAACATGACAGTGGAAGAAGCCATGAACTTTTTTAAGAATATTCCAAGGATAAGCAAAAAACTGGAACTGATAAATGATGTTGGTCTTGGATATATAAAATTGGGCCAATCTTCCACAACACTTTCGGGAGGTGAGGCTCAAAGGGTCAAACTTTCAACAGAATTATCCAGGAAAAGTACAGGTAATACAATGTATCTGCTGGATGAGCCGACAACAGGGCTCCATTTTGATGACATAAGCAAGCTGTTAAAAATTTTAAACAAACTTGTTGATGCCGGCAATACAGTGGTAATAATTGAACATAACCTGGAAGTCATTAAATCTGCTGATTATATAATCGATTTGGGACCCGAAGGCGGAGAAAAAGGAGGACAAATTATTGCGACGGGTACCCCGGAGGAAATAACTCTCAACAATGCTTCTTATACCGGCAAATTTTTAAAAAAGGTTCTTAAGGAAAATAATGGATACAAAATCCAACAATTCCATACGGCAGGTTCCCGGCGAAAAAAAAGCTAAACCTGAAATCAGGAATATTTTACCTATACTGCCCAAACAACCAGGTGTTTATATCTTCAAAGATTCCAGAGGCAGGGTAATTTATGTAGGAAAGGCGCAAAGTCTTCGTGAAAGGGTTAAAAGCTATTTTCAGAATAATGATTCAGTCAATTATATTAACCATCCAATTTCTTTTTTTACAGATAAAATAAGTTCAATAGATTATATTGTAACAGATAATGAAGTAGAAGCATTGGTGCTTGAGAGCAATCTTATTAAAAAAAACAGGCCCAAATATAACATTTCCCTGAAAGATGATAAATCTTACCCTTATATTGCAATAACCGAAAATGAAAAATTTCCAAGGGTATTTATGACAAGAAACAGGAATTTAAAAGGTGCAAAGTATTTTGGACCCTATACCAATGTAAAACCAGTCAAGGAAATTCTTGGCTCTTTACGCAAAATTTTTAAATTAAGAGACTGCAAAAAAAGCAAGCCTGGCAAGGTTAAGGGTACCGTTTGCTTAAATTATCATATAAATTTATGTTCCGGGCCCTGTGCCGGGAAGATTGCAGAGGAAGCTTACAGGCGAAATATTGATTATATCAAGATGTTTTTAAAAGGCAGCGATAAAACAATTATTGAAAATATGAAGGCAGAAATGATCAGGCATGCCTCAAATAAAGAATTTGAAGATGCCGCAATTTTAAGGGAAAAAATTGAATGGATAAATGAACTTCATGTAAACCAGAAAATTTTTTTTGGCAGTGAAGATACCTGGGAGGTCCTTTCATCTTCAAAGGATGAAGATACCGAGATGGCTGCCGTGAGTTTATTCAGCTATAAAGAAGGGGAGCTGTCATCGATAAATAATTTTATAATTTCAAACTGTAAGTTTATGGCTGAAAATGAAATACTTGCTGGTTTTCTAAAAAGTTTTTATATAGATATTGATAATGTGCCTTCAAAAATTTTTATACCTATTGAGATTGAAGATATGGAACTGATTTCAGAATGGCTTTCAGAATCCAAAGACAAAAAAATAGAAATAAAGGTCCCTAAGATTGGCGAAAAGAAAAAAATTATTGGAATGGTTACAAAAAATGCCATATTGTATCTTGAAAAGAAAAAGTTTGAAAAAGATATCGGTTATTCCAAACCCTATAAAGATCTTTCCAACCTGAAAGGAATACTTGGATTAAAGAATATTCCGAAACACATAGAATGCTTTGATATCTCAAATATCGGCAGCAGCTTTGCAGTTGGTTCAATGGCTGTTTTCATAAATGGTAGTCCGCTTACAAGTAATTACAGGCATTTCAAGATAAGGACCGTTAATGGCCAGGATGACGTTGCGATGATGGAGGAAATACTAAGAAGAAGGCTGAGATATCTTGAAAACTGGAGTGTCAATATAGAAGACAGTTTCTACATAAAACCTGATTTAATAATAGTTGACGGGGGAAAGGCCCAGTTTAATATTGCCAGGAATTTATTGGAAACAAAGCAATTATCAGGGATAGATGTTATAAGTCTTGCAAAAAAGGAAGAAACAATATTTTGCAGCAAATTTGAAAATGGGATAAATCCTGATATCGCAAATAATTACATGAAGATCATAATAAGGGCCAGGGATGAAGCTCACCGGTTTGCTGTCAGTTATCACAAGAAATTAAGAGATGGATACATGACACATTCAATTCTTGACGGAATTAAAGGAATTGGTGAGAAAAAGAGAGGACATATAATGGAAAAATTCAACACCGCAGAGGAGTTAAGAACTTGCAGGTTGGAAGATTTAATAAAAATTAAAGGTATCACCTATAAAGATGCAATAAATATATATAATAGTTTCCATAAATAAGAAAAATAATTTAAAATTAGAGGATATAATCAACCTTAACGAATTTTTCCGGTAATAGTATTAAATAATAAATTTTTGTAAAAACATGGAAGATCAATATAACGGAAAACTAATTATTATTACGGGACTTTCAGGAGCCGGTAAAACTGCGGCACTCAGGTACTTTGAAGACGCTGGATATTACTGTGTAGACAATCTGCCCGCAAGTTTGCTTCTAAATTTAATAGGATTCTTCGCACTAAAGGATAAAGATATTAACAAGATTGCGGTGGCCATAGATTTAAGAAGCGGAGACTTGTTTAATGAAATATATAATACTTTAGAAGATTTGAAAAAACAAAAAATAAATTACAAAGTATTATTCCTTGAAGCGGCCAAAAGCATAATCGTGAAAAGATTTTCACTTACGAGAAGGAAACACCCGTTAGTTGTTGATGGCGATATTTTAAGTGGAATTGAAAAAGAAAGAGAGAAACTTTGTCATTTACGCGAAATGTCAGATGTAATTTTAGATACAACTTCTTTAAGTCCCAGGGGATTAAAGATTGAGATTGCTGAAAGAATGATGAGCAAAGAAGAAAAAAGCAATTTATTTCAAATTACGTTGGAGTCTTTTGGATATAAATTTGGAATTCCTCAGGAAAGCCTTGATATTGTTATGGATGTCAGGTTTTTGCCAAACCCCTATTATGTCGATGAACTTAAAAGTCTTGACGGCAAGCATGAAAAAGTTATTAATTTTGTAATGGCTAACGATGAATCTAAGAAATTCCTGAGGATGTTTGAGAAACTGCTCGATTTTCTGATTCCCAATTATATTGAAGAAGGTAAGAGTTATCTGGGAATAGGTATAGGGTGCACGGGAGGCAGACACCGTTCTGTCGTAATTGCCGATAAATTATATGATTATTTAAAGGTAAAAGGCTATTCGGTAAAATTATTACATAAAGATATCGAAAAAAATGAATAGCCGGATCATGCAGATGATGTAAATGTCTTTATAATTTTCTATAATTTTGTTAAAATAACCCGATTTATTTATTAAAATTATTAAAAATTTTGTTTTTTTATAAATACTCAAAAAGGAGGAAGTATGGCAATAAGAGTTGGTATTAACGGATTCGGAAGAATAGGAAGAGTGTTTATGCGGGCAAAAATGAAGTATGACAAAAACAACGATATAGAAGTTGTAGAAATCAACGATATTACAGACACAAAAACTCTTGCGCACCTTCTAAAATATGATTCAACCTTCGGTGTTTTGGAAGCAGATATTAAAGCTGTAGAAGAAGCCATAGTTATTGATGGTAAAAAGATAAAAGCTACTGCCATAAAAGATCCTGCAACTCTTCCCTGGAAAGAACTCGGAGTAGATGTGGTAATAGAGTCTACAGGTGTTTTTACAAAGAGAGAAGATGTGATGAAACATCTTGAAGCAGGTGCAAAAAAGATTATCGTATCTGCTCCTATGAAAGGAGGAGGTGCCGATGCGACTATTGTTATGGGTGTCAATGAAGATGCTTATAATAAAGAATATAAAATCATTTCGAACGCTTCATGCACCACAAATGCGCTGGCCCCGGTTTGTAAAGTCCTAAATGACAATTTCAAAATTATTGATGGCTTCATGACAACGGTTCATTCTTATACAAATGACCAGAAAGTGCTGGATTTACCGCATAAAGATTTAAGAAGGGCCAGAGCTGCTGCGCTTTCTATAATACCTACGTCAACAGGTGCCGCGAGCGCTATCGGTCTTGTAATTCCTGAACTTAAGGGCAAGCTTGACGGTGTTTCACTTCGTGTCCCCACACCCGATGGTTCTATTGTGGATCTGGTGGCAAATCTTGAAAAAGATGCTTCGGTGGAAGAAATAAATGCAGCTTTCAAGAAAGCTTCTGAAAGTCCGGGACTAAAAGGAATACTGCAGTATTGCGAAGATCCTATCGTATCTTCTGATATTATAGGGAATCCCTGTTCTTCGATTTTTGATTCACTTACTACAATGAAGAACGGTAAGATGGTAAAGGTATTTTCATGGTATGATAATGAATGGGGTTACTCAACGAGGCTAATTGATTTGATAAAATATATAATGAAATAATTTTAATATTTTTAAAATTTTTTCATTTTGACAAAAAAACAAATAACCGGGGTAATCATTCCTCGGTTATTTGATAATTTATCAGGAGGTTAGAGGATGTTTAATAAAAAAACCATAGAAGATATTAATGTAAAAAATAAAAAGGTGATCGTACGCGTGGATTATAATGTACCGCTGGATGAAAAAGGAAATGTTACCGACAATACCAGAATAAGGTTGTCCCTGCCAACATTGAAATATCTTCTTGAAAGAAACGCAAAAGTAATACTTATGTCTCATCTGGGAAGGCCCAAAGGTGCAGTTGAAGAAAAATACAGACTGACTCCGGCTGCTAAAGAACTGGAAAAATTAATCGGTAAACCTGTTAAAAAATTTGATGAAACTTTTTCGCCCCAAATAAAAGAATACACAGAAAGCAAGATGCAGTTTGGTGAAATTATAATGCTTGAAAATTTACGTTTTAATCCTGGCGAGAAAAGCAACGATAAGGAATTTGCCAAAGATTTAGCATCGCTTGCAGAAGTGTATGTGGACGATGCCTTTGGTGCGGCACATAGGGCCCATGCTTCAATTTCAGGAGTGGCCGAATTTCTGCCTGCAGTTGCAGGATTTTTAATGAAGAAGGAAGTAGAGGCACTTAGTGCTCTTCTTGAGGAACCTGTCAGACCTTTTATGGCAATTCTGGGTGGAAGTAAAGTATCTGATAAAATTCTTGTAATCCAAAACTTACTTGGAAAAGTCGATACCCTTATCCTTGGCGGCGGTATGAGCTATACGTTCCTTAAAGCCCAGGGATATGGAATAGGAAAATCAATATGCGAAGATGATCAAATAAATTATGCCAAAGATATGATTGAACTTGCAAAAAAGAATGGCGTCAATTTTATGCTTCCGGTTGATCTTTTGATTGCAAAGGAATATGCAAAGGATGCTGAAAGGAAAAATGTAGCCGTAGATGCAATTCCATCAGACTGGGAGGGAATGGGTATAGGAGAAAAAACTATAGAATTATACAAAGCGGAAATTTCAAAAGCCGGGACCATTTTTTGGAATGGGCCGGTTGGTGTTTTTGAATGGGAAAACTTTGAAAAAAGCACAAAAGAGATTGCAAATGCTGTTGCCGACAGCAAATCTGTTACAGTTGTCGGTGGCGGCGATACTCTGGCCGCAATAAAAAAATACGGACTGAATGACAAATTCTCACATGTGTCTAGCGGGGGCGGAGCTTCCATGGAATTTCTTGAAGGTAAAATTCTCCCCGGAGTAGCAGCTTTGATGAATAAATAGTTTGCATTTTGCACTTATCTTGTAATTAAAATTTAGGGGGAGAATTAAAAATGAGAACACCTTTTATCGCAGGCAACTGGAAAATGAACATGACTCATCTTGAAGGAATTAAATTTACTCAGGAATTGGGTTATGAATATAAGAATAGAAATAATTGTGAAGTCTGTGTATGCCCTCCTTTTATTGCACTTCGAAGCGTGAAGAATATTATTGATACAGATCGTATTGATATTAAGCTCGGAGCCCAAAATGTGCATTTTGAAGAGAGAGGAGCTTTTACCGGTGAAATTTCTCCTTTGATGCTTAAGGCTCTTGGGGTCGAATATGTAATAATAGGGCACAGTGAGAGGAGAGAATACTTTGCTGATACTAATGAAACTGTTAATAAAAAAGTAATTTCAGCGTTCAGACACGATCTGAAACCTATCATGTGTGTTGGCGAATCTTTGAAAATCAGGGAAAACGGCAATGCCGAAAACTTTGTTTTAAGCCAGGTAGTTGCATGTCTGAAAGACGTTGACTCAAAAAATATTGCAGATTTGACTATAGCATACGAACCTATTTGGGCGATAGGCACAGGCAAAAATGCTACATCCAAAGACGCCAATGATATGTGTAGAGCCGTCAGGATAAAACTGGCAGAGATTTACGGTAATTCAGCTGCAGAACAGATAAGGATCCAGTATGGGGGAAGCGTTAAACCCTCTAATATAACGGAGCTTATGTCAATGTCTGATATTGACGGGGCACTGGTTGGAGGGGCAAGTATCAAACTTGAGGATTTTGCGGCAATAATAAATTATTGAATATGATCGCAGAAAAAAAGATAAAAAAACCAATATGCTTAATAATACTTGACGGCTGGGGTATTGCTGAAAAGTCGGAAGGAAATGCAATAACTCTTGCAAATACACCAAATATGAATAAGTTTTATGAGTCTTATCCTAATACTTTATTAAATGCTTCCGGTGAAGCAGTGGGCCTTCCGGAAGGACAAATGGGAAATTCAGAAGTTGGCCATTTAAATATTGGTGCAGGCAGGGTCGTATATCAGGAATTGACAAGGATCACAAAATCCATAAAAGATGGAGATTTTTTTGATAATAAAGTTCTATTATCAGCCGTTAATAAGGCAAAAGATAAAAAAAGCTGTCTGCATATTATGGGACTTGTTTCTGACGGGGGGGTGCACAGCCACATAGAACACCTGAAGGCATTAATCGACCTTGCATCCATGCATGGCATAAGCAAGCTGTACATTCATGCATTTCTTGATGGAAGGGATGTACCTCCAAAAAGTGCCATACCTTTTTTAAAAGAAATCAATGATTATTTGAAACTCAAAAGTGTTGGAGAAATAGCTACGGTAAGCGGACGTTATTATGCAATGGACAGGGACAACAGATGGGATAGAGTTAAGAAAAGCTACGATGCGATGGTTTACCGTATCGGTGAAAATTATAATTGTCCGGAAGATCTTGTTTCCAAATCATATGCCAAAGGGTTAGATGATGAATTCGTAATACCAAGTCTTGTAGAAGTAAAAAACAACACTGATGCTTGTATAAAAACTGATGATTCTGTAATTTTCTTTAATTTCAGACCGGACCGTGCAAGGCAGATTACAAAAGCTTTTATTTTTAAAGATTTCACGGATTTTAACAGAGGTATGAACCCTCCAAATGTATTTTTTACCTGCATGACACAATATAGCAAGGATTTTGATGTACCGGTTGCTTATCCGCCAGGTAAGATTACTAATACGCTTGGTGAAGTGCTTGCGGCCAATAATTTTAAACAACTTAGGATCGCTGAAACCGAAAAATATGCTCATGTCACTTTTTTCTTTAACGGAGGAGTGGAAAAGCCAAACACAGGTGAAGACAGGATTCTGATTCCTTCCCCGAAAGTTGTCACTTATGATTTAAAGCCGGAAATGAGTGCTTTTAAGCTTACAGATAAAGTTATTGAGAAAATCAGAGAGGGTATTTACGATGTAATAATACTTAATTATGCAAATCCCGATATGGTGGGACATACAGGTTTTATTGAAGCAACAATTAAAGCTATTGAAACAATTGACATGTGTGTCGGCAGGGTAGTTAATGAATTAATTGAAACAGGTGGTTTAGGTATCATAACCGCGGACCATGGAAATGCAGAGGAGATGATCGGTTGCGGGGGGCATTGTCCCATGACGGCCCATACCTTGTCAAAGGTCCCTTTTATTATTTGCGGCACTGATATAAAAAAGTTAAAAGGGCAGGGAAACGGTAAAAAATGTTATAATAACCAGTTTGGCATGCTTTGCGACATAGCACCGACAATACTTGAGCTGCTACATATTGCAAAGCCGAAAGAAATGACGGGACATTCATTAATAATTTAGTAATTTGCTTATTTTCATTATTTAAATATTTCTGGTAAAATCAAGCTTTAAAAAAATGTTTTTAATTAAATAATTTTGAGTAGTATAATAAATAATAAAATTTTTGGTTTCTAAGGAAGGATATAAATGGGTTCCATATTACTTAACATAATCTACGCGGTACATATTGCAGCTTGTATAGGTATAATACTCTTTATTTTGTTGCATGCCGGCAGAGGAGGAGGAATATCCGGTTTATTTTCAGGCATGGTAGAGACTTTTGATGGCTCAGGAATTGTTGAGAAAAATCTTGACAGGATTACGATTATCCTTGGAGTTGTTTTTGCAATAACCACAATCACCCTTTTCATACTCTTATAATATTAAAAATAAATATTTCTAAAATTAATATATATTATTATTTTAATATTTATTTAATATAATATACAATTTAATGTTTATATAAATATTTAATATTTTGTGCTATAATGTTTGTAATATTAATAAATTTATATAAATTATTCGAGTAATTTTTTAAAGGAGGGTGAATTTAAAATAAATTTAAAAAATATGGTTAATGTAAATTATCAAATGAATTATAAAGTAAAGGAGGAATGAGTGAAGAATCATAAAAGATTGATAGTAATAATTGCAATATTGATAGTTGCGGTACTAATAGGATCAATGTTTGCAGGCTGTAAGAAAACTGAAGCAACAGGAGGAGCATTCAGGGCATTTATAGTGCAGCCTGTATCGCTGGATCCGCCAAATTGTTATGAAAGTGAAGGGATCCAGGTACTAAGACAGGTTTGGGACGGACTGTTTACTTACGACCCGGTAACAAATGAACTTGTTCCTGAGCTCTGCGAGAGCTGGGAAGTAAGCGACGATGGACTTGTTTATACCTTCCATATAAAAAAGGGAGTTAAGTTCCATGACGGCTCTCCTTTGGTTGCCGGAGATTTTGTTTATGCCTGGACCAGAGCCGTTCTTGCAGAAAATGCCATGGCTCTTGGATATCACCTTTCAGCGATTAAGGGTTATGATGCATGCGCAGACGGCAGTGCTACTGAGCTTGAAGGCGTAAAGGCTCTTGATGACCTTACATTGCAGGTAACATTGTCATATCTGTATGGTGATTTTATCACCACATTGGGACATGTAGTATTTTACCCGGTAAAGAAAGCAGATATTGAAAAATGGGGTGCAGATTATACAAAACATATCAATGGAACCGGTCCTTTTAAATTTGTTGAATGGGTTGACGATCAGTATATCAATCTTGTAAGAAACGATGACTATTATGGCGAAAAAGCAAAGCTTGACGCAGTTGAGTATAAGATTTTTGCCGATGAAAACACGGCATTTCTTGAATTCAAGGCAGGAAATCTTGAATTTACCCAGATTCCTATCGGAAAAATTGAAGCTACACTGGAAGACCCGACTTATGGAAATTATTGTTTAACAGCACCAATGGCTGGTATTCTTTACTATGGAATGAACCTTAATTATCCGCTTTTCCGTGACAATCCGATACTCAGGGAAGCAATAAACTACGCAATAGACAGGGAAAATATATGTAACATTGTAGCCGAAGGTATACCAACACCTATGACAGGATTTATCCCGCCGGGAATTCCTGGTTTTAAGGCAAATGCTGCTCCCTATACCTATGACCCTGAAAAAGCCAAACAATTACTTGCTGAAGCCGGTTTCCCGAACGGTGAGGGTCTTGAAACATTTCAGTTTGGATACAATACCGGTTCCGGTCATGAAAAGATAGGCGAAGCTATTCAGGCAGATTTTGCAGAAATTGGGATAAATATGGAACTTGGAGGTTATGAATGGGGCACTATGCTTGATAAAGCTAAAAGCGGCGAACTTACATTTTACAGGCTCGGTTGGAGCCAGGATTATCCAACAGCGGATAATTTCCTGTATCCCTTGTTCTACTCTAC
>Ga0172371_10004063_pt1 | contig 22366 bp, 21 predicted proteins | sample Lak12m_FD_114543 | JGI IMG/M metagenome (GOLD analysis project Ga0172371, IMG submission 114543) | Freshwater microbial communities from Kabuno Bay, South-Kivu, Congo - kab_022012_12m | ecosystem: Environmental > Aquatic > Freshwater > Lake | place: Democratic Republic of the Congo: South-Kivu...
GGGCAATCTTTGTCCTGTGCGAGAAACTGTGCCGGCGTTCCAACCAAAACGGAGAGAACTATCAGGAAATAGACCGCTTTCTTCATCTTGGTTTCCTCCTCCTTCCAACGTGAAGGACAGATTCCGACAGATTTTTGCATTCTGAGCTTTAGCGCAACGATCATCCCGGCTGATGGGCTGACACCAAGTCAGGGTCGTCCCATCCATCCCTGGAAAATCCTGTAGCGGAGATCCTCATAGGTTACTGGATCCCAGCCTCCGATAAGGAACAAAGAGTCCCACAAGACCAAGCACCCAAAGGAATCCGTGTCCCACCGAGAGTTCCAGATTCAGGGAATTCATCCGGCTCAACTGAAGCCCTACCGGGACGGTCGAGCTAATGCCGCCTCGGATATCGCCAACTTTGTATCCTTGCTTTTCATGGCACTTCAGGCAGCCTTTTTCTACAACCAGCGGTTTCATCAACCTGAATACAGAATCACGTCCGCGATCCTCCACCGCGTAGACTTCCGATAATTGTGGGGCGCTCTCCAGTTTCTTCAGAGCCTCAGCCTCCCAAGAATCGGGCGCATTTTCAGGGCGGAGAGGATTCAGACTCGTGATATGCCCCTTAACACCAAATGCCGCGTTCTGAATTTCGTGTACTAGACGAGTCATGTAAGCCGGATTGATCATCGTCAGATCCAGACCCCCGGCATTTATGTCACGGTCCTCCAACTCCAGGTACGGGTTCGGTTTTATGCCGTAACCAACAGCTGCCCAAATACCCCCACTCTCGGAATTCCAACGGCGATAGATCACATCCTTCTCGTATGCCGTCCGGGCTTGAATAAGAACTCCGTCAACAGTCCTAGCTCTAACTTCAATCAGGTTCCATGCCAGTGAAGCCGCTACGGCGATTGTCCAGACCCCTGCCGCTATCCAGAAGTAACGTCTTGTCATCATGCCACCTCCAACTGGAGTGCACACAGATCATGCAACAGAAGTTACGGCATCTTCTTTTTCATCAGCGCGTCTACCAGAGGAAGGATGGCCGGTGCGCCAATGGCGGCCAGCGTTTCCCCGGCGAGCTTGGAAGTCTCCGGCCTTGACTTGGTCAACAGTTCTATTAGCGGCGCCACTGCAGGGCCCCCGACTTCGCTTAGGGCTTTTGAAGCCGCCTTCGAGGTATGAGGGTCTCCGGTCTGGAGCACTGATATCAGGGCCGGGACAGACGGGCCCCCGATCCTGCCCAGAGCTGTCGTTGCCGACACTCTGACAGCTGGATCCCTGCTCTCAAGTGCCTTAATCAGGTCAGTGACCGCTGCTTCACCGATATTCACAAGTGCCAGAATGGCGCTGTCGCGCACCCGCCTGTTCTCGTCACCGAGGGCTGAAACCAACGCTCGTATCGCCACGGGGCTCTGCCTCCCCACACGGAGCAAGGCCAGTGCCGAAGCTTCCCTGATCATCGGGTCTTTGTCCTTCAATGCCTCAGCCAGAGCCGGAATAACGGAGGCCGCTTCAGGCCCGATTTCCGAAACCGCTTCGATAGCCGTAAGGCGGACGACTTCATTAGGATGCTTCATCGCCGACGCCAGAGCCGGAATAGCCGATTGAGCTGCGGGCCCCCTATCCTTAATACCCTGAGCGGCTTTCGAGGCCACTGTATGGTCCGAGCTGCTCAGGTCTCGGATAAGGGTCCCCAAATCGGCCTTACCCTCAGGTTTGTCGGCGGCTAGACAGGTCGGCGTCGCCGACAGCGCGAGAAGCGAAACGAGGACCGGAAGAAGACCCACGGCAATTTTCCGAGCCTGCGATGCTAATATATAGGTAAAGGCGGAAGCGGTCATGACCGTACTCCCATGTGCTGCAGCGACGCCGCTGCGGCCCTTACCTTGGTAAACTCACCCGTCTCGATGGGTATGATTATCTTCAACAGTATGGTGAAAATCAGAAATCCGATGGCCCATACCCCCAAGGAGACCAGGATCTCCAACCCCGTGGGGATATACTCCCAGACTTCTCCCAGCGGCGCAGGTATGAATCCGGGGACGATCAGGCCGATACCTTTTTCGATCCAGATACCTACTATGATGAGCACGCACCCTAGATTCAGAGTGGCGAAGTTCTTCCTGGTGGCCGGGATCAGGAAGATCACGAAGGCAATGACGTTGAAGACCAGCGCAGTCCAGATCCAAGGCACGAACACCCCCTTGCCGTGAAGCCCCAAGTACAGATACTTCAGCGGCGACAGATGGTGCGTATCGGAGTAGAGTTCCTTGAAAAACTCCGCGGCCAGCAGGAACAAATTCACCGCCATTGCCACCGAGATCATCTCCGCGATTTTAAACAGCGCCTCGTCCCTGACGTGGAACCTCGTGTACCGCCTGACAATCTGATAAACGATGATGATTAGCGCCGGCCCGGAGCAAAACGCGGACGCAAGGAACCTGGGCGCCAGAATGGAGGCGTTCCAGAAAGGCCGAGCTACCAGGCCGTTGTAAATGAATGCCGTCACCGTGTGGATGCTCACGGCCCACGGTATGGACAAAAGAATGAACGGCCATATGAACCGCATGTTGGCTTGTTCGTTCCTGTATGCCTTGGACAGGAGATATCCAGGGATGAAGAGGTTCAGGAACATGTACCCGTTCAGGACCACTATGTCCCACCCCAGCATGGAACTCGGCAGGTTGAGTATTCCCAGACCGGGTAACAGATGCCAGATCCTGTCGGGGCGCCCAAGATCCGCAGTCACGAACATCATGCACATGGCAAGCGCACTGACCGCCAGAGCCTCACCGACGATGACGATCTCCTTAATGGGGCCGAACTCGTAAAGATACGCGGGGATTATCAGCAGGACCGCGGCCGCTGCCACGCCCACGAGAAAAGTGAAGTTACCAATGTAGAATCCCCATGAAACGTAGCTGGTCATTCCGGTGATTATGAGGCCCTGTTCGACTTGTTTCGTATAGGCCGTCACGCCGGCGGCCGCCAGAGCCATGAGCACAAGAACCCAGACATAGTACACCGGCGGACCCGTCACTAACCGCTTGACTGCCTGGACCAGAAATCCGGATCTCTCCATGGCTGTCACCATCCGTCACGTCGCGAAGAAGTAGTAAAACTTCGGTTGAGTGTTGAGGTCCTCCTTCAATCGGAAGACGCGTTTTGTCCTGATGATGACGCTGATCTCACTGTTGGGGTCCAGAAGGTTCCCGAACTTGCGCGCACCCACGGGGCAGACTTCCACGCATTTCGGATACTTCCCTACGCGGACCCTTTGAATGCAGAAGGTGCATTTTTCCACGACGTTGCGCATCCGGGGCCTGTTGCCCAGATAATGGGTCTCGGGGTTCACTTCTCCGGCCGGGATTACAGGATCCGTGAAGTTGAACCATCGTCCCATGTACGGGCACGCAGCCATGCAGTAACGACATCCTATGCACCAGTTGTAATCCACAACCACTATGCCGTCGGGTTCGGTCCACGTTGCCCTCACCGGGCACACTTTGGTGCAGGGTGCGTTGGCACAGTGCTGGCACTGGACGGGCATGTAGTAATAACCCTTCTCCGGGACCTCTTCGGGGTTGTAATAAATGTCGGACTCCTCCAGATCCATGTTCCCGTCTCTGAACCGCAGGACCCTGATGTAATGGATCTGAGGATTTCTGGATTGGTTGTTTTCTTCCACGCACGCGTAAACGCATCTTCTGCAGCCGATGCACCTCTGAATATCCAGACCATATCCGAACAGAGTTCCGTCAATGGGCGCCTCAGTCCCCACAGTGAAATCCTTGCCATACTTCGCGCGATACTCTGTCCTGAGGCGTTCGATGGTCTCGTCAATCTCCTTCTTGCTCATCCGTTTGAAATGGTTCTGGAAGAACTCCTGCCATGAGCAGGAACTGACCGCCATCATCCCGAACAGGCTCGTCGCAGCTGCCAGGAAGGTCCGCCTGTTGGGAAGGAGATTTTCCTGCGCCGGACCAGCACTTTCCGGGAGATTCGCGCGGTCCGGTCCCGGCTCCGGATTCGCTAGAGACTCTTTGTTCCTGACTTCTCGCTCACTCATGGTAGTCAACTTTCAATGCCGGGCCTGTTTCTCCTTGGGAGTCCAGGGCTTATGGGGAGGCGGCATGGGTTCCAGGGGCTTGAACTTGGGTGAATGCGGATTATGGCAGCTCACGCACAGATAGTACGTCTTCTCGCCGTTCCAATATCCGGTCCGCTTGCCGTGGATTCCGTTGCGCCAGTCCCTGAAGATCGTGCCGTGACACTTTCCGCAAAGGAGGTAAGAACGCTCGAAGGTTATCGGCCTGCCGTCGCTGAGCGGCAGCAGAAAGTTGCGATTTTCGGGATGATGACAATCCAGACACCATACCCGCACTCCGCCGTGGTTGAGCTGGATGTTGCGGTGAACCAGCAGATCTTCCCGCCTCGTCACATTGATGGGGAAGTCCTTTTCCGGTCCGTGGCACGCACGGCAAGGCGTTATCGTCTTAGGCAGGGGCGCGAACGGCACGGGGAATTCCCTGCCGGCATCCACGGCCGGTTCCTGGTCCGGCAGCCGCCCGTAATCCCGGGTCTGAGCCCGGCCCGGCGCCCAGCTCTGCAGCACCGCCACGCAGGCCACGGCCAGCATCAGAAACACGACCTTGACGATTCCGACGCTTCCTTTCATGGATTCGCCCTTGTTGTCCTCTACCAGTTGGGACGGCTATTTCGCCTCTTTACCGCCGTATCGCTGCTTGTAGAAATTTTCCAGCTTCTGAAGCTGATCCTTGCTCATCCCTTCCTTGTACCACTTGTGTTCAGGGTCTTTGAACACCATCTCGTTGAGCAGCGGTGCGGCCTGGTCCTTTCCGCCCATGATTCTCTCGACTTCCGGCAGGAAGTACAGATAGAAGTGTTTGGCAACCTCGTAGATGCCGTGCCACCATGCATAGTCAGGCCCCATCATGGCAGCGCCATGCCTGGCCCGCCGGCCCTCGTGATGCCACAGCTCGTAGTAGATCCAGTCGAGCTTGTCGTCCATGTCGGCCTTGGTGAGCTTGCCCATTTCTATGAGTTTATTGCGGACGTTGGTGGCGGGAATCGCGAACTTCTTATTATACATCTCCACAAGTTCATCATATTGCCCGTAAAAACCATCCACCATCGGGTCGCCGTGGCACTGACGGCAGACGTCCTTCATGTTCTCTCTTTTCTGCTTCCAGTTTTCCAGCTTCTTGGAAACCGCGGGCCTGAGCGTCCAGGAGATCCGAGCCCCCACTTCGTGATTCGCGGGCTGGTTCTGAGTCGCGCTGATATGGCACGTGGCGCAGGTTGCCGTGTCCTGGTAGTCCACACCGACAACCCACTCGCCGCGATCCATGTTCATTTTGTCTCTGAAGGCCTGGTAGAGTATTCCGTGCTTCGACTCCTGGTAAATCTCGATCTGGGGATGGTCCGGCCCGAGATGGCACTTGCCGCACGCGTCAGGTCGTCTGGCCTGTTCCTTCGAGAACCTATGCCTGGTGTGGCACGCGGAGCAACTGCCTTTGGTTCCGTCAGGGTTTATCCTGCCTATGCCTGTATTGGGCCATGTGGAGGGATCTAGCTTGCCGTTGGCCAGCACCTTTACGTTGGATCCGTGACACTGGCGGCATCCCGTAGCTACCGCGGCAGGTCCGCCAACAACCGTGCCCAGGTAATTGTCGAGGGAGTTGAGAATATCCGCGCCCTTGGCGTGATGGGAGGGCTGCTGCTGATCGAATTGTTCCTTGTGGCACCGGGAGCAGTCCTTGGGTGACACGATGGTAGCGATCCAGAACCCTCTGTGGTCGTAGCCGTCCGGGTCCGCGGGCGCCTTGTCCGTCTTCTTTTCAGCTTTGTGGCAATCGTAGCAGTTCACTCCGGCCTGCCCCATCTTGCCGGAGCGCCAGAGCTTGTGCAGTCCCGGCGTCTTCAGCTCGTGGCATTTGATGCACACCTGCCCCTCGGGCGACCCGTACAGCTTGGGGTCAACCTTGACGGCCGCGATCGCCGGACAGGAACAGATGAATAACGCCGTAGCGACCAGGATGAGAATTCGTCTCATGGCTTCCACTCCCTGTGACCAGAATTTTGCCTATTACGAAATGGGTTGCGCCGAGGATTAACTAAGGTGAATTCGGTGCCGCGATTTCCTGCGACCCCTCCTGCCTCGACTCCCACACGGTATCGAGGCGTGGACTGATCACCGTCATGATGCTATTATGTCTTTCAAAAGTGTAAATGTGCTGTAAAAGAACGTAAAGAAACTGTAAAATTCGTAGAGTCTCCTGCCCGTGAACCGGACCCGGACGAGGGCTATATGCCTTTTGCCATCAGAAAAATATCATTAAAATTCCTGGTCACAACATCCCTTGCCATCGCAGTGGTGTTTGTTCTGATCTACTTCTGGGTATCTCGCCAGCAGGAAGAACACATCATGGAGCAGGTGCGTAAGCAAGCGATCATACTGCATAAACAGATCGTGCTTACCAGGCAATGGATCGCGGACCACAATACCGTCCTGATCCCCAAGAAGGAAGGTGTCAGCTCTAACCCCTTCCTACCCGACCCTGACGTGACATCCAAGGACGGTAAGGTCTTCACGACCGTAACCCCCTCCATTCTGACCAAGCTCCTTTCGGATAGAGCTTCCGAAAGCGGTCTTTATTCCTTCAGGCTCACGAATACCGATTACATGAATCCCAAGAGCGCCGCGGACGATTTCGAAGCCGAGGCCCTGGCCCTTTTCAGGTCCTCCAAGACGGACGGAGTCTTCCGAACCGAAAAGCGCGGGGGCGAGAATGTCCTGAGGTATGTTGCCCCCGTGTATGTTACGGAAAATTGCCTGCAGTGCCACATGGTTCAGAAAATCAAACCCGGCGACGTGGGTGGATGTTTGAGCGTTTTCATCCCCATGAACGAAGCCCAGGCAGCCATCAATCGCAATAAGGCAATCCTCCTGAGCGGCGGACTCGGTTTCGCAGCAGCCCTTGTGGGACTGCTCTTCGTATCCACACGATCGCTGGTTTTCAAGCCCATCAGAGACATCAGGGCCTCCATAGGCCGCATCGAAGCCGCGGATTCATCCGGCACCAGTGTCCAGAGCGGAGACGAACTCAAAGAGATCGCTCAATTCTGCTATCTGCTCGATGAAAAGATGAAAAACCAGCACCAAGAGCTGGAACGTGAAATCGCGGAGGCCACCCGGGACCTATCCGAGACCAACAGGAGCCTCGAAGCGGCCAACAAAGAGCTTGAGCGGCTCAACAAAGCGAAATCGGACTTTTTCTCAGATATCTCCCACGAGCTCAGGACCCCGCTAACGAGCATTAAAGGGGCCGCCGACATCCTCGACAGAAAGGGTTCCTGCGAAGACCCTCTGTATCTTGGCATCATCAAAAGGAATACCGACCATCTGATCAAGATAGTGGTGGACTTTCTGGATTATTCCAGGATCGAGTCAGGCCAGTTGGAACTGGAACTGGAGAGAACGGTCCTAGGACCGGTAGTCGAGGACGCCATACTGTCCCAGAAGGCCGACGCCCAGAAGAAGTCCCTCGATCTTGTGCTGGAGTCGGAGAACGACGTCAAGCTTACCTTCGACAGGCAGCGTATCTTTCAGGTGCTGACCAACCTGATCTCCAATGCGCTAAAGTTTTCGCCCGAGAACGGCACCATAACCGTACGGATCTCCCCGTCTGCAGAAAACGTGGTTCGCATCTCCATCGAGGACGAGGGCCCCGGCATAGACAAGAATTATCACCGTGCAATCTTTGAAAAATTCTATCAGATTTTGAACCACGAAAACACTGGCATCCACAAGGGATCTTCAGGGATTGGACTGGCAATCTGCAAGGGGTTGGTCCAGTCACACGGCGGGGACATCTGGGTTGAAAGTGAGCCCGGAAAAGGAAGTCGTTTCATCTTCACGCTGCCTATCTCGAGGTGACATGGCCGGAGACCGAATACTCCTTGTGGACGACGATCCTGACATACTCCAGATTCTCAAGGACAACCTGGAACTGGACGGGTTTACCGTTGCAGCGGCCGCCACGGGCAAGGAGGCGCTGCAATGGTTCCAGGGAAATCCTGCTGCCTTGATAGTGTTGGATCTGTCCTTGCCGGACATTGACGGGATACAGGTTTGCCGCCTGATCCGCGAGAAGTCCGAGGTTCCCATAATAATGCTTACCGCGAGGGATAGTGTTCCTGATAAGGTGCTGGGCCTGGAATCCGGCGCGGACGACTACGTGGTGAAACCCTTCGATTACCTGGAGCTGTCCGCAAGAGTGAGGGCCTGCCTCCGGAGGCGACGACCTGCCGGCGGGTACGCGGACATCCTGCGAGTTGACCCCTTCGAGATGGACCCCACCAACAAGACTGTCCTTAAACGCGGCGAAGCCGTTTCCCTCACCAGGAGTGAATTCAATTTGCTGCTTCTCCTGGCACGCAACGCGGGCAGGGCTCTGAGCAGAACCGCCATCCGCCACGAACTTTGGCCCGAACGGGAACTCTACGGCGACAGCCGGACCATTGACGTCCACATTCAGCACCTCCGCTCAAAGCTGGAAGACGATCCGGGCGATCCCAAGTACATAATCACGGTCCAGGGAGTGGGGTACATGATGGGAGCGGGTCCAGCAACTGGATGATGCGATGATTGCACGAGACGTCAAGGAAGGAACGAGGCTCAAGGAATAGTTCTTGTCGGTAAATCCGCCCTCGCTCCATTTGACAATTGGGGGGCGGGGGGGATTGGTTATCCACGGAGGGGTGCGACAATCGGACACTATTCATTGCTACGGCCACACTCGATGGTTTTAGCCTCTTTTTTCTTTGAACCGGATCGGTACGGTGTAGTTCAAGCCTTCTCGATTGAGCGAGGCCGGTAACGAAGGGAATTTCTCTGCCGCCCTGTGCAGGATCTCCACTGCCGCATCATCGAGTATTTGGCAACCCGACGGCCCTACCACTTCGACTCTGGCCAGTTTCCCATCCTTGGCGATGGTGAATGCCACCTTTACTTCCCCATAGCGTCTCTCTTTCAGGGCTTCTTGGGGAAAAAAAGTCGCTTGCCGGATCGCGGCCAACAGCAATGACTGAAAATCCTTCAGCTCATTCCCGAGGGCGGCCCGTCGCATGTGGAGAGTGCTCGCCACCTGAGGATTGCTCGCCGACGACTCGTCTTGATCTGTTTCCCGCTTCTGCTCCTGCTCTTTGATCCGAGATTCCGAATCCGGAGTCGCCTCGACGGGAGTCCGGCTGAATTCCGTACGAGATTCCGGCACTTCCCTTGCCAAAACTTCAGCGCTCGCTTCGGGATTGCTCTCTTGTTTGGCCTTTTCAGACGCGACTGTAGCGGAAGAGTCTTCAGGCGAAGGAGTAGCGGCAACGGGAATCAAATCCTGATCGGAAATTACGGAGACAAACACCCGGTCCGGGTCGCCGTAGGGGTCACCGGCTATTCCGGTTATGGCAGGAATGAACATGGCCACAGCGGCGAACCCGCACATGTGAACAGCCATTGAAGCACAAAGAAATGGTGTCAACTTCTTCATAATCATTGTCCATCGGCTGGGCCTAGGCCGTCCGCTTGATCTTTCTTGGGTTGAGTCATTATTGCGATGCGATGAAGACCCGACTGCTTCACAGTGCCCAAGATATCCACCATTTTCCCAAATCCGGTGCTCCGGTCGCCCCTTATCAGGACCGTAGCATCACGGTCGTCATGTGCCCAGGTCCGCAGCCGTGAGAGCAGTGAACCCGGGTCCACGGGATCCTTGTTCAAATAGATGACCCCGGACTGATCCACGGAAAGAGTTATCTCTTTCTTGTCCTTGTGGATCTTTTGCGAAGAAGCCGCGGGAAGATCGAGCCGGATCCCGGGGAAGACGTTAAACGTCGTTGACAAGAGGAAAAAGATTATCAGCAGAAAAACCAAGTCTACGAGCGGCGTGATATCGAGTGAGCCGCCTTTTGCTTTCCTGGCTCGAAGCCACATGGATCGTGTCCTTATTCGATTGCCTTTGTCGCGCGGATTTAATGTCTCGAAGACGCCAGGAGCTTCACCGCGGCATTGTCCGGCGGCTCCTTGATCAGAGCCTCCGCGATGGCCACCGATTTCTTTTCCAGCTCAAGAGAGATGCGATTAGAGCGACTTTGCACATACCGGTCCATCACCACTGCCGGAATAGCCACAGCCAGCCCCGCGAAGGTGGTGATGAGAGCCTCGGAAATTCCTGCGGCCAAAAGCGGCGGGTCAACCACCGTATGTTTGGATATCACGTCGAACGCCTTGATCATACCCGAGACGGTTCCGAAAAGGCCCAGCAAAGGCGATATATACGCGACCGTCCCCAGGATGGCCTGATACCGTTCGAGCCCCACAGCCTCCTGCCCTCCAATCTCAGAGACCATGAATCGGATCATGTCCGGTCCTTGACCGTGGTGAGTCAGGCCGGCTCCGGCGATTCTCGCGAGAGGCGAACTGGCGTGTGCGTCGCAGAGTTCCGCAGCGTCGGCAGGCCTGCCCAGCGTGATGCTTTCGCGAAACTTTCGGACAAATCCCTCGGGGATCAACCTGCTCCGGCGAAGACTCCAGAGGCGCTCGAAAAACACTGTGACTGCGGCAATGGAGCACAGAAGAATCGGATACATTGCGATTCCTCCGCGCTGGAAGAGGTCAATGAGATCCATGATGATTCACTCCCGGACCAAGATTGGAAGGGCGCCGTTCGGAGCGTGCCCAGGCATACGAAAGATTTGGAAGGGCGCGTATTGTGGCACTCTTGGCCGGAGTGTGCCACCTCGGTTGATTCCTGTCAAGCCCTACCCGAACCGAGTCAGCGATGGCCGTTATAGAATAGAAAATACTTGACAAGGCCCGCGCACGAGTATTACGATCGGCCTGACCGTGCTACCCCAATAAGCCGGCCCGAAACAGTAGGCGTTTTGGTTCCGTGCCGTTGGTCCAATCACCGGTGCACCGAACTATCAGGATGTCTCACCGGGCCAAGAGTAAGGAGGAACCCCGGCTTCCGCTGCAACGGAAACCAGGGTAGGCGGGAATAGTGTAGGTATTCCCGTTTCCCGCCATATTCCGCCTTCCCAAGCTTACAGTCAAGAAGTTCAATCCGGCGGTACCGGAACATGGTTTCGGAGTTCGTTTCCGGCCGTGACGCGGGTGTGTTTTGCCTGTGCCGGCGGAAGATTCGATTTTCGAGCTCGGGAGGTTTGAGGAGTAGGTTATGTCGCGTCTTTTGCCGGTTTTTGGGCTTGTAATAGTGGTTCTTGCGCCATGCGCAGAGTCCTTCGGTCAGAACATCCCCGCCTGTTACCCTTCACCGTTTCCGGCAGTGCGGTCGCGTGATATGGGCCGCTCTGCCCCGCCTATTGGCCGGACGGTGCAAGTGGATGTTCCTGTTCCTTGTGCGCCGGTCGGTTGTGGTCCGGTTATGCCGTATCCCGCGCATCCTTGCTGTCCTCCCGTTTGTGCGCCTCCGACCCGGCCTGTGCAGGTGAGAGTGGACGTAAGAGTGCAGCCGGAGCCGTACGGCCAGCAACCTCCGGATGACAGGGTGTGTAGAGATTACGGCGGGTTGGGGCCCGTGATAGGGCTCGCCGCTGCGACCCTGGCACTTCCTATTCAAATATTGGAAGGCATCGTGCCTCCCGCGTGCCGCCCTGCCGCGGGAGTCTGCGGTCCTCCGTATTTCTGTTATCCAGCCCAGGCGCCTGTGTATATGCCGCCAACGCCGGTCCGGGCCCATCAGAAAGGCGTTCCTCGTCCGGCCTGTAGACCCGTGATGCAACCGTACTCCCCCCAATGTGTCCCGGGGCCATCCATCGTGGGAGGGAGCAGCCGATGAGGAGTTACCGATTATCTAACCCTCTCTATCCTAGTGACAGTCAGCTTTGTCCCCAATCGGTTCGCAGAAAGAAGAGAGAGGCAAGCAATCCGTTTAGGATATTGCTCTTTCTGATTATAGCCATCGCTGCCATGACGGTTGCAACGGATCTCTCCGCCATCGCACAGGAAGCAGAGGGCCAGCAGTTGGAACGTGTAGACGTTGATCCGCCCGAACGACGTGCCAGATCAAGGGACGCTAGCTCCGGCCGAGGTTCAGCCTTTGACGACGCAGCGGCTCAGGATGAGCCATCGTCGGATTCTCAGACCAGGGCAAGCGAGAACGGCTCAGGACCACAGTCCATAATGCCATCCCTATCCGTTGTCACGGACAAGTCCAGCGTATCATCGGTGGCTGCGGCGGCCCTGCCCACACAGGCTCAGGTAGTGACCAGACAGGAGATCGAGCGTCTCGATGTGAGGAACTATACCGATCTCTTCCGGCAGGTTCCCGGGGTGCGGTCCTATACATATGGCCAAGGGGACGTGGGGCATCCGCTACAGATTCGGGGCAACGCCGGGGGACACGGAACAGACACCGCGGTGTACGTTGACGGCGTGCCGCAGAATTTTCCTTCCGCTTCTCAAGGTGGAAACGGCATGTCCGATATATCATGGCTAACTCCGGAAATGATTGATCGTATAGAGGTGATCAAGGGTCCTTTCTCCGCTCTCTACGGAAATTACGCGCAGGCAGGCGTCATCAACATTATTACAAAGACCAGTGAGCCCACGCCGAGTATCACTGTGTCCGGAGCCAGTTTCGGGGGTTTTCGGACTGTTCCTATCATAACGTCAGAGGCCTGGGTTCCGACACCCTTTGTGGTGAATGAATATCAGACACTTGACGGATACAGGGACAACTCCCAGTACAGACGCTGGAGTTCGTTCAATAAAGTCAGCGCTCCGATTTGGAACGGCCTTCTCTCGCTTCGTTTCAACTACTACAGGTCCGACTGGAGAGCCCCGGGCTTTCCGTACATAGATTATGTGCAGAAAGGCATTTTCGACAGAAGGGATGCGGTAGATCCGACTGATCTGGGATACCAGAGGACATGGTCCGCAGTAGCGAACTATTCACCGGTAGGGACCGATGCGGGTCTGTATTTCACTGCTTACGTGGAAAATTACAAGAAATATCGGTGGTCCACCATTCTGCCGGACCCCCAGAGATTACAGGACGACGATCGGATATTCTATGGCGGCCGTATTTTCTACAATCTCGTGTTCGGGAACTTCGCGTCCGTGATCATCGGAGCCGAAAGCAGGTACGACAGAGGAATCTCACAGCAGTTCCGTACTGTTAACAGACAGACTACCGCCACGGTAAACGACTATAATCTCGGTCTGTGGAATCCTTCCTTGTTTGTCCAGGGCCAAGTAAAGCTTTCTGATTCGATTAAGTTGGTCGGCGGTGTGAGAAAAGATTACTTTGAAATGACCGTAGACAATCAAGTGACGCCGACAAACTCTGGAACGGGATATCCCACCACTCTCAATCCCAAGATAGGGTTTGTTGTAACACCCTTAAAAAACGTGAATATATTCGGCAACAAAGGGCTGGGGTTCCGCGCACCTGCCGCGTCCGAGATGTCACCAGCGACGGGGACAATAAAGAAATTCCAGCTTGGCGCAGCACAAACCGACTCATGGGATCTTGGCTTCAACGCAACGTTTATGGGCCAGATCTACGTCGCCTTTGATTGGTATCGTACGGATATGCAGAACGAAGTGAGGACTGTCGCCGGCGAGCCCATCAACATAGGCAACTCCAAGAGGACCGGTTACGAGGTAGAAGCAAGGTATTATGCCTCCAACCAGATAAATATTTTTGCCAACTACTCATGGGTGGATGCGAAGGTAAAGAATCCCGCGAAGACCGGCCAGGACATGGTGACAGGCGTAGCTCAGGACGTCATCAAGGGCGGAATAGGATTTACTTATGATCTTACTCCGGGTGTCAAATTTCTTGCGGATCTCTACTGTGAGTACGTGGGTGAACAACCGTTTTATTTCGGAAGCAGTCCGACGCCCCAGTACGGTCCGGACTACGTCCTGTACAACGTGAGAACGGCATGGCAGGGTCGAAACTGGGGCATGTTCGCAGCGGCAAGGTATCAGCCGAAAGAATTGTCCTCAGACACAGTGAGCAGCGGGGGGAACAATACGGTGGGATATCACTTCACCTTCAATCCCAATCCATTATGGGATCTGAGCGGGGGCGTCAAGTATACCTTTTAGCCTCTGGAAGAAGGGGAGCTGTCATGAAGAAAGGCGGATACGGATTTTGTCCGGCTGTCCATTTGGCATTCGTTTGTGTCCATACCAGGACCCTGACCTATCCATCCAATGCTGATGGATCGAATAAATCTCCTGGAGGAGTATGACATGTTTAGAAGTTTTTCCCTTTTTCTTGTGCTTCTTTTTCTCAGCCTTCAGCAAGCTGCGGCCCACGACGCGTGGCTGCAGCAGACGGACGGTGGAGTGATCGTCGCCTATGGTCACGGTGCGAAGCTCGACCCTTATGACCCGCAAAACGTCAAGAACGCCGCGGCATTTGACTGCAAGGGAGGGATTGTGCCGGTAGAGATCGAAAAACAAAAGGCCGGGGCATCAATAACATCCAAAGGTACTCCTGCAATGGTTACGGTGCTGTTCGACGGCGGATACGGCGTCAAGACCACAGACGGCTGGAAGAAGATTACCAAGCGAGAAGCGCAAGGCAAGTTTTCCATAGTAGAGGCACTGAAGAGCCGGAAATATGCCAAGATCCTTCTGACTCCTTGCGAGACCTTTTCGAAGCCTGTGGGCCTGTTTTTCGAGATCGTTCCCGAAAAGGACCCTTTTGCCGTCAAACCCGGGGAGGCACTTCCAATCAGGCTGTTGCTGGAGGGAAAACCAATTGAAGGGGCTGTGATAAAGCCCGGAGACAAAGCTCCTGCCGAGTCCAAAGAGGCGATCAAGACCGACAAGGACGGCAAAGCAAGCGTGGTCATCGCAAAGCCGGGGCCTCAGCTCATCATTGCTTCGTACAAGGCTCCACTGAAAGACGATCCAGATGCGGACGTACTCTCACTTTCCACCAGCCTCACCTTCGAGTCGAAATGATGACAAGACTTCTCCTGTTCATGGCGCTTCCGCTCATGGTTGCATCGGGGGCGGAAGCCCATGGCATCGAATATCAGGCGGAGAACCGAGGAATCAGCGTACGGTTCTTCTTTTTGCCCAACGATCCTGCGAGCTATTCGGGATATGAGATTTTCGGGCCGGGGGACTCGATCCCTCACCAGAAGGGACGGACCGACAGGAACGGTGTCGTCTCTTTCTTGCCCGACCGGCCGGGCAACTGGACGATCAAGGTGGTCGCGGAATCCGAGCACGGCGGCCATGCCGCGCAGACCGAGATCCATGTTAAGGAAGGCCTGCTGATGGAATCTTTCAGCAAACCGCTCGTGGCTGGTTACGTCAAGTTTTTCGTGGCCGCAGGGTTGTTGTTGAGCGTCTTCGGGGTGTGGGCGTTGTGGGCGGCGGCAAGGCGGGGACCGCTGAAGCGAAAACAGGACGTTTGAAATGGCAGTTTCAGTATCGTAGCGGGCTTTCCATACGGCGTTTTGGGAAAAGGCTCTATTCGCGTAGGGCCATTTTCATTATTTGTTGTGGCTGTCCCGTCTCATACCAGTGCGCTTTCGAGCCAGTGAAACCCGAGATGCACCTCCTGCTCTCCGAACGGAGGACCTGACTTCGCTCCGGGGGTACCCCGCCGGTAAGACGGAATCACTCGCTTGAACGCGAAACGGTATCACTCCGAGAATCGTGGCATTTCAGTCGGGGAAAGCCGACAAAAGGCTCTGGGCCACGGCGCTCACTCTTCTTCCCGTTTCTTCTTGTAACCTGAGCCCCCCCACGCGGCTCTTTATATCCTCCTCGATTTGTGCTAGTTGTCTAACCTCACGAATTACGTTGAAGAGAGCGGACCTGCCGGATGGACCGGGAAGAATGGGAAGCCATATGCCGCCGCTGCGGCAAGTGCTGTTATGAAAAGGTGGATCTGGGCGGCGGAATAATCCGTTACACGGACGAGCCTTGCGATCAACTGGACACTGAAACCGGGCTGTGTAGAGTGTACGAAACACGGCACGAGGTGGAACCGGACTGCATCAGCCTCACCGAGGAACTCGTGCGCACCCTGCGCTGGCTGCCCCCTGACTGTGCATACCTCGAATACGTCAGGCACAAGGAAACCATCCAGGCCGTCCGCAAAGCCGAACGAACCCGCAAGAAAAGACGCAATTCCAGAAGGAGGCGATCATGCCGATAAAAACACTCAACGTGAACCAGCACATCCTCAACGCCAACGACGTGTTGGCGGAAAATCTCAGATCACGATTCGACCAGTCCGGCGTGTTCGTGATGAATCTCATGTCGTCGCCGGGAGCCGGTAAAACATCCGTGATCCTGAGAATAATCGAAGCACTGGCCGGAAAGTTTAACATCGGCGTCATAGAAGGTGACATCGCCTCGGACGTTGACGCTCAAAAGATACAGAAAACTAACGTGGACGTGGTCCAGATCAATACCGACGGCGCCTGCCACCTGGACGCGAACATGATCCGCTCGGCTGCGGAAACCCTGGGATTGGACGGAAAACAGTTCGTCATAATCGAGAACGTCGGCAACCTGGTCTGCCCGGCCGAATTCAAGCTCGGCGAAAACATAAAGGTGATGATACTCTCCGTGGCCGAAGGTCACGACAAGCCGCTCAAGTACCCGTTGATGTTCACGGAGTCCGACGCGCTCATCGTGAACAAGACCGACCTGATACCATACACCGACTTTAGCCTGGAAGAGCTGAAGGCGACCGTCCAGGCAATGAACCCGAAAATCAATATATTCGAGATATCAGCCAAGACCGGCGACGGCGTGTCACAATTGACAGGGTGGATCGAGAACAAAATCGTGGGCAAATGACACCAAGAATTGAAACCCAAAGTGGCCGGAGGCAACCCTCGTCGGAAGGGCCGGCTTACGGTTACTCACGAGGAAAGGATTGAACCCCATGAAAAGAAGCTCACGGCTGAAATGGTACTGCCTGGGATTAATGGTGCTGTGGTTGATGCTTGTGGCGTGGCCGGTTTCAGCGGCCCCCAAACTGCCACCCGATCCGGAAGTGGCTCGGGAAGTAATCAAGGACAACAACAAGGCCATAATAGAGGAGTTCCTGAAATACGAACTGCGCCAGGTCAACGAGTACGCGGTCAAGCCGCTCCTCAGTAAACATGCCTCCCTGGACTGGTTCATTAAACAGGTGGACCGGGGCCCGATCAACAGCCTTCTTTTTTTGGAAGAATGGGTGAACAGGTTGAGGGACGCGCAGAAGAACATGGAATCCTTTCCTTACGTGACGATCTTCTCCGCTGATGAACGGAAGAAGCTCATGGCCCTGAAGCCCACGGCCGACAAGATAGTCACCTACGGAATTCCGCTCATAAAAAGGGACTTCTACAAAGTGGTGCTGGCCTGCAAGGAGCTCGCGGACAAGAAGCGCAAACACCCTATGGAACTGATCCCCGACCCTGCTTTCAGAGACGCTGTCTATAGGCTGTGCGAGGCAACGCCGGAATCACTTGATCGCGAGATGTGGGAACTCTCCGATGGTGAACTCATCTGCATGAGGCTGGGCTGGGTGCTGGAGACCGTCACCGTGACGCGGCTGTGGCTGATGGTGAACGACAATACCCTGCCCAAAGAAAACGACTACATGGCATACCGGAAGAAGCGCAGCGAGTACTTCGACAAGAGGCTCAAGAAAATATACGGCCAGAATAATCTCTCCCAGAAGAATGCAGAAGGTAATAAGGGCGTGAAATAGATAAGGATTACAAGCAATTGTTTTTCAAGACAATTGGTCGCCGTGATGGATCTCCATGATGCCCGTGCTGCTGAAGCTCGAAAATGTCGGGAAATGCTACCAGAGCGGCACTTCATGCGAAATATTTCCTCTGAGGGACGTATACCTGGAAATCCATCAAGGCGAACGACTCGTATTGCTGGGAAAAAGCGGCTCGGGCAAAACCACTTTTCTGAACTTAGTGGCGGGAGTAGACCGGCCCACCCGCGGAAGAATTTTCTTCGACGGCCGGGAAATCACCGCGCTCTCCCAAGACGAACTAGCAGGCTACAGACGCAGGGAAGTGGGATTCATATTTCAGTCCTTCAACCTGTTTCCGACTCTCACCGTAGGCGAAAACCTCATGCTCCCGCTGGACCTGCTGGGAAACAGCAACCGGCACCGAGCTCAGGACCTGTTGTCGGCCGTGGGGCTTGACGGTCAGTGGGACAAGTTCCCGGAACAGCTTTCCGGAGGCGAGCAGCAGCGAGTGGCCATTGCCAGAGCCCTTGTGAAGGACCCTCGATTGATCCTTGCCGACGAACCGACGGGAAACCTCGATCTGGAAACCGGCAACGCTATTCTGCGCCTTATTGACGAGGCGTGCAGAAGTCGCAACGCGACCCTGGTCATGGCGACTCACAGCTCTGAAGCCCTCTGGATCGCGGACAGAAGGTTCAGGCTCAGGGCGGGGACACTTGTGGAAGAGACGAATGCCGACTAGATGTCGAGGAGTCGGCCTTCACCCCAATTGAGGGGGAGAGGGACCGTTCGTTTGAGTATTGTATTTGCCAAGAATTCCGTCCCATTGCCCAAGGCCACCCCTCCCGACTCTATGGCAATGTCGTTGTACCACATGACTGTTCAAGCGGTGCCACTGCTGGGCAAGCCAGCAGTGGCACCCAAGGCACGATCCTCATGGGTCAAATGAGAGACTGAAAACCACAGCAATTATGACAGAGGCTATAGCTGTGATTTCAGCCCATTGGTTTTATTGAGCCATGACCATTTCCACTCTGGTGCGGTTCAACCTCCGCTATTACCGCAGGCATGCGATGCTGTCGCTGCTGTGCCTGATTGGCATCTGCCTCGGCGTGGGCATTGTGGTGGCCGTCGAGCTCATCAACGACTCCGCGCTGTCTTCCTTTGCTTCGTCGGTGGATTATCTGTCAGGCAAGGCAACGCACTCAGTGGTTTCCGGATACGGCAGGATTGACGAGCAACATTTCAGACCGATTTGGACTCATCCCGCAGTAAAGGCGGCCTCGCCGGTGGTGGAGGCTATGGCATCCTGTCTGGAGACCGGACCGGAGCCGATCCGCTTTCTCGGGATAGACCCGTTTCTGGACGCCGAATTCCGGCCTCTCTCGCCAATTGCGGGCGACGAATCATCGCTATTGGGATTTCTTGCAGGGCATCCGGCCGGCGTTTTTCTCTCGGGCCGGCTCATGAAGCGTTGCGGACTCAAGGCCGGGGACTCTCTTACGATACTGACAGCGGGGATAGAGAAAAAAGTCCGCATCCTGGGGGATCTTCCGGAAAACGTGGACTCCGGAATCGGAGAAAACCTGGCTGTGATGGACATATCCGCGGCCCAGGATGTTTTCGGCAGGGTCGGGTACCTCGACAGAATTGACATTATCTCAGTCGGCAACGAACAAATTATTCGGCAGGATCTACCGGCAGGCCTCCGTCTCACCGACGCCGGCTCAAGGAAATCCACTCTGCAGGCCATGCTTTATTCGTTCCAGCTCAATCTCGCGGCCATGAGCCTGCTGGCCCTGTTTGTGGGAACATTCCTGATTTACAACTTCTCCATGTTCTCCGTTCTGTCCCGTAGGGAGGACATGTCGCTGCTGCTGACGCTGGGAGCGGATCGCCGGAGTCTTGTGGCGGCTTTTCTGGCGGAGTCGCTTCTGCTGGGCGCTGCCGGCAGCCTTCTCGGCGTGCTATTCGGGTATCTCGTGGCTGTGTTCAGCGTAGAGCGTGTTTCATCCACCATCAGCGAACTCTATTTTCACGTGAATGTGCAGACGGTCAAGCTGACTCTGCCGGTCGCGTTAAGCGGGGCAGGCGTGGGCTTTCTGGCCACCTTCGCAGGGATTGGCTTGCCGGCGCTGGAAGTGGCGGTGACCCCACCGATTCTCGGCCTCCAACGTCAGAGCATCGAAGACAGGGCCCAGAGTCTGAAAGGTTGGTTGTTTGCCGGTGGGGTTCTGGTCTTTGTGGCTGCGTTGGCATGTGGGTGGGCTTCACGATTCTCAATATTCTGGGGATTTGCTTCCGCGTTCGGGGTGACCTTGGCGTTTGCGCTGTTCACCCCGGGTGCGCTGTCCTTGTTCACTCACTACGTCGGGGGGTGGTTGAAGAGTTATTTCGGTTCCTTGGAGGGTTTTCTTGCAGCCCGGACGGTCAGAGCCTCCTTGAGCCGGACCAGCATGGCGGTGGCCGCTCTTGCAGTGGCGCTTTCCATGACCATCGGCGTGGACACCATGATTCACAGTTTCCGGAGTTCCGTGGACGCGTGGCTCAGCGGATCATTGCAGGGAGATCTTTACATTTCCCCTGCCACCACCAAATGGGATCATCCGCTTCCGGAAGAACTAATGACCCAGATTGGCAGGGATCCCCGCATCGAGGCCGTGGAACGGTATTCAACCCACGAAGTGTACCTGGGGGACAGGCCGGTGAAGCTTCGAGTCATTGACGCCGCTGTCCTCAAGAATTTTTCCGGATTCACTTTTCTGAAGGGCGGCAAAGGAGCGTGGCAAGCACTGGAGAACGGCGGGGTTTTTATCTCGGAATCGCTCAGTTATCGTTTCGGTTTGACCTCGGGTGACATTCTGGAACTTGAGTCACCCAAGGGAAAGCGAGTCTTCCCCGTGGTCGCTGTGACGAGGGATTACTCCTCTGACCAGGGAAGCATTCACATAGATCGGATTGTGTACGAGGGCATCTGGAAAGACGCAAGAGTTCAATCAGTGGCGTTGTTCCTCAAGTCCGGGGTTGCCACTGAAGAGGTAAGGAATTCGATCATCTCGAATTTCCCCGGTCTGGATCGGACCATAGTTTCCAACCGCGGTATGAGAGAAAACATCATGGTGATATTTGACAAGACATTCGCTCCAACAGCCACTTTGAAGGGGATATCGCTACTTGTGGCCCTTCTTGGTGTTGCCACTGCGCTGATGGCTATTCTCATGGAGCGATCCCGCGAGATGACGGTGCTGGGCTACCTGGGTTTGACCCCCGGCGAACTGGGTAAGATGAACGTTTACCAGGCCCTGGTGATGGGATTGGCATCGTTTCTGACGGCCCTAGTGTGCGGACTGGTGCTGACCTACATAATAGTTTACGCCATTAACTACCGCTCATTCGGGTGGTCCATTGATATCTATTTGAACGTTAACGTATTTACGAAGAGTTTTTTTCTGACGATGCTGTCATGTCTTGCCGCGGCCCTTTACCCGACGTACAAGCTCATGCGATCTCCCAGGCCGGCCAGGGTCGCGGACGAATAGTATCCTGCCGGTTCGCCGGATCCAAAGAGTCACGGCATGATGAGTAATACCGTTTCGCGTTCAAACGAGTGACTCTGCCTTGCCCGCGGGGGACCGCCGGCGTGAAGTCAGGTCCTCCGTTCGAAGCGGAGGAGGTACCCCGCCGGTCTGCTGACACGAAAGCGCACTGGTATTAATGGTTACCATGATGGCTTGATAGTGAGACGCAAATCGTCTAAGCTGAATCGAAACAACCGTAAGGAGGCCGCTTGATGAACAAGTCAGAGATACTGAAAGCCCTGGAATGGGTGGATCAGGCGGCGAGGGACGGGGACGCCCTTCGTCTGGCGAAAGCCAAGCAGGCCCTGGAAGATGAAATCGCCTCCAGGAGGACCGCCACTACTCCGGAGACAGCCTACAAGGTCGCTTTTGAGAGCTTCGTCAGGAAGCATGGACGAGAACCCCTGGAAGACATCACCGAGAGCGAATAATTCAGCCGGGAGCGGTGACCCGGTTATGGCAGGATACTAATTTCCAAGCTCCGTTTGCGCAAGAAAGGGATCGTAATCGAGGTCCAGATGCCGGAGGAGCTTATCGCGGGTCTTTTCCATGAGTGCGGGGATGTCCTCCTCAGTTAGGCCCGCGGTCTCGATAGGATCGCCGATGGTCACGGTGATGTGCCCCGCCTTTATAACCAGCGTATTTTTGGGCATCACTTTGAAGGCGCCGTTGCATGTCACGGGCAGGATGGGAATCCCCGTCTGCACCGCCATCATGAACGCCCCTTTCTTCAGGGGCTGCAGGCGCCCGTCGGAACTCCTGGTCCCCTCGGGATAGATGAGCACCGACCAGCCGCCCCCGAGCTTGCTGGTGCCTTCTTTGAGTCTCCTGACCGAGCCTTCCCTGTCTTTGCGGTCAAGGGAGATAGCCCCTGTCCCGCGGATAGCCGACCCGAATAGCGGTATTCTCAGAAGCTCTTTCTTGACCACCCACCTGAACCGGACCGGCAGGGTCATCAACAATGCCAGTATATCTGCGTTACTCTGATGATTGGGGGTGATTATGTACGAC
>Ga0172371_10004064_pt1 | contig 22363 bp, 16 predicted proteins | sample Lak12m_FD_114543 | JGI IMG/M metagenome (GOLD analysis project Ga0172371, IMG submission 114543) | Freshwater microbial communities from Kabuno Bay, South-Kivu, Congo - kab_022012_12m | ecosystem: Environmental > Aquatic > Freshwater > Lake | place: Democratic Republic of the Congo: South-Kivu...
GATCAAGCCGTTCTCCGGAAGCCGCTACAAGGCCGTGCTGCTCATCACGGACGGCGAGGACCATGGGACCAAGCCGATGGAGGCCGCGGCGCGTGCATCGAATCTGGGGATCAGGGTGTATACGGTCGGCGTCGGCTCGGCCGTGGGAGATCTGGTGCCCAAGGTCGACGAGGCAGGTGCGGAGACAGCAGACAAGCTGACGGACCCGGACTCTGGAGACCTGGTGGTTTCGAGGCTCAACGACTCGCTGCTCCAGGACATCGCGTCCCGGACCGGCGGCAAGTACTTTCACTATTCCGGGCAGCCGCTGGCGAAGGAGATCTACACCGAGATCGAGCAGCTCGAGAAGCGGGAATACGCTTCACGGCTGGAGGAGCTGAGGCAGGACAGGTTCCAGTTCGTCCTGTTTCCCGCGTTCCTGCTGCTGCTTGTCGAGGTGCTGCTCGGGGAGCGTAAGAGGCGGGGCGGGCAGGCAGGCATGGTAGCCTTGCTGACCGTCTTCACGCTGGGTGCGGCGTGCGATCCGTTCGTCACGACGAACTCGACGGTGGACTCTGGAAACAAGCAGTACGACAAGAAGGAATTCGACAAGGCGGAGGCAGCATACGAGAGGGCGAAGGAGGAGATCCCCGAGCGCAGCGAGCTGCACTTCGCGATCGGCACGGTGCAGCTCATGCTCAAGAAGTACCAGGATGCGGAGACGTCGCTATCTCGCGCTCTCGACGGGGCACCCGACGGCCTCAAGCCGAGGATCCTCGCCAACCTCGGCCTGGCGAGGCTTCAGCGCGGGCTTGCGGAGAAGGAGGAAGCGGAGCGCAAGGAAGCGCTGACCCAGGCCATGGCCGCTCTGGAGAAGGCGGTGGAGTTGGACCCGACGATCGAGGAAGCCAGGAAGAACCTCGAGTTGGTCTTGCTGCACCTCTATCCTCCATGCCCGAAGAGGGAAGACGCTCTCGAGCCGAACGACTCCGCGGACAAGGCGGCCAAGGCGGCGGACGCAGCGGGGAAGGACCTGCTTCTCTGCCCCGGCACGCAGGACTTCTTCAGCGTGGACGCGGCGCCGGGGGACCGGCTCGACGTGACCGTGAAAGCTCGGCCGGAGTCGAAGGGGCCCGCACCGAGACTGGAGCTGCTGGACCCCGCGCTGGCGCCGGTGTTGGAGGATTCCGAAGACAAGCAGGAACGCAAGCTGTTCCGGACCGCGACAAAACAGGGAAGCTACCGACTCCGGCTGTTCGAGAAAGATCAGGAGGAGCACCCCTACACGCTTGCCGTAAACGTTCTGCCCGAGTGTGGGAAGCTGGAAGATCAGCTCGAGCAGAACGACACGGTGGGAGAGGCGCGAGAGATCATCCCCGTCCGGCCGGACGACCAAGGTGCGCAGCAACAGCAGGGGCCGACCCAGCTTCGCGTGTGCCCGGGAGACGACGACTGGCTCAAGGTGGCGCTCAAGGCACACGAGAGCCTGCTGGTCCAGGTGAGGTACGAGTCGGTAGTCGGTGACCTCGCTCTGGACCTGACCGATTCGACCGGCCAGGTGATCTCCGCGGGCCAGGCAACCGAGGCCGACCCAGGGCAAGAAACAGAAGACGTCAAGGAAGAGGGCCACGCACTTTTCGCATCGGTCCTCGATGTGAGCGCGGACACGGAGGTCCACCTTCGCATCTACGGCAAGCCGGCGGACGCAGAGGCGTCGGCGCAGGTGGTGGCGCTGGTTCGACCACCATGCCCAGCCGGAGACGACGAGATGGAGGAGAACGACTCAAGGGAAGCGGCGACAGAGCTCAACCCAGCATCGGCACAACCTGGGGCAGCACCAGGAGCGCAGGTTCCGCCAGGAACGCAGCTTCCACCTGGAACGCAGCTTCCGCCAGGAACGCAGCTTCCACCTGGAACGCAGCTTCCGCCAGGAACGCAGCTTCCACCAGGAACGCAGCTTCCGCCAGGAACGCAGCTTCCACCTGGAACGCAGCTTCCTCCCGGAACGCAGCTTCCTCCCGGCGCGGCAGCTCCGCCGGGCAAGATCGAGCACCTCTTGCGTCGCTGCCCGAGCGACGACGATTACTTCAAGCTGAACGTGAAGAAGGGGGAGCGGCAACAGGTGCAGATAGCGTTCGAGCACGCCAAGGGAGACCTGAAGTTGGAGGCGTACAAGGGCGACGAAGACAAGCCGGCAATCGAGAGCGACCAGAGCAGCGCGACGCAACCCGGAGAGGGGATCGTGCTATCTGCCGACGAGGACACGACGTTCACGCTGAAAGTGACCGGCCCTGCGGCCGCGACCAACTTCTACCAGCTCACGGTGGAACCCTCCAAGCAGGACCAGAACGGGCAGGACAACAAGGACAACGAGGACGACAAGGATCAAGAGAAGCAGGACCAGGAGCAGAAGAAGCAAGAGCAGCAGAAACCGATCGAGCAGATGATGGAGCAGCTCGATCAGCAGAAGCGTCCGAACATAGAGGCACAACGGGCGGCACAGCAGGCACCGCACATCCAGGTGCCGGGAGGGAAGCCGTGGTAGGCAAACGATCGGACGCCGGGCTGTAGCGTTTGTGGCCATTGCGGCGCGCTTCTGCTATGGTTCGGGACCGTTTGGATGGCGCGGCTTCGATGGAGCGCAAGTTGCAGGGCATACCGGAAAGCACACTGCCTTTTTCCAGTGAGGGAATCGAGCGGCTATGCCCATCCCTTCCCCACTTGTTGGGGAGGGCGGGGAGGGGGACCCTTGCCTGGGCACTGGTCCTCACTTTTCTTCCCGCACCCGCTTTGGCGCTGTCCCTTGACGTGACCATCGACACGAAGAGGGCGCACCCGGACGATGGATTCCAGGTCACGGTGCAGCTCGAGGCGGAGGAGGGTGTGGAGTTGAAGCGCGGCGCGACATCTGACTTCGACGTGAGCCAGAATGCGTCCTCGTGCGGCACATCGATAAGCTGCGTCGGAGCAAGCTGCACGAGCTCTCGGAGCTGCACGCTGGGGTTCCGCTTCGCTCCGCTGAGAGAGGGGAAGCTCACGATTCCATCGTTCTCACTGGAAGGTCCGGGCGGGAAGGTGCTGGCGTCGTCGAATCCGCTGGAAGTGGAAGTCACGAAGAGTGCGAAGCGGGGCGGGACGGGAGGTACCGCCCGGGGACAGGGAGGTGGAGTCGGAGGCCTCGGAGGCGGAGGCGGGGGAATGGGAAGGCAGCGGGGCTCCCGCGGAGGAGGGATCTCGGTCCAGGGGCAAGGGGGAGGAGGCAAGGTCTTTGGCGAGTCGGACAAGAGCTACTCGGCGTCGGACGTACGTGACGCAGCGAAGTTCTCGGACCACGATCTCTTTATCCTGCCGGTCATGAATCGCGGCTCAGCGTATCTCAACGAGCCGGTGCGAGTCGACTTCGTCTTGTACATCAATCCTCGCGGCGACCTGCCCTACCGCGAGCTGTCGGTGTCGAGCGCCAGGGTCCAGTTGCCGGACATGAGGGGGTTCAGGAAGGAAGACATCGAGATGGAGGTGACGCAGGGGCAGGTCGAGCTGAGCGGCAAGGTGTTCAAGACTGCGCTGCTGGCCAGCTACGTGCTGTTTCCGTTGGAGCAGGGAGCCGGCACACTGGCGCAGGCGAAGGCGTCGGTGCCCGCGGTGGTCCTGGCATACGACCCGTTCTGGGGGCAGGTGCCGCGGCATGACATTGTCGAGGTCTTCAGCCCGCAGGTTGCTCTTCCTGTGAAGCCGGTGCCTCAACCGAGGCCTGCCGGGTTCGACGATGCGAACGTCGGTGCGTTCCGCATCCGCGGCGTGGAAGTGTCGCCGGCGCAGGAAGCAGGAAGCTGGATGATGGTGAAGTACAGCATCGAAGGGAGTGGGAACCTGCTCTCGCTCAAGGTGCCGGAGCTACCCGCTTCCCCTGACATCGAGCAGCGCGAGCCGCACGTGGATCGAACCGCGGTGACACGGACCGCCGCGGGGGTCGAAGGACGGATCGACGTGCAAGTGCCGTTCCGAGCGAAGCGCCCGGGCAGTTTCCACCTCGGAGAGATAGTGCTGGAGTACTTTGACCCGTCCACCGGCCAGTTCGGGAGAGCGTCCTGGCTGATACCGGAAGTCGTTGCCACGGAAGTGAAGGCGGAGCCCGGCGAGCAGGCGCATGTGGCGCAAGACCAGATCCTCGGGGTAGTAGCGGACGGCTCGCTTCTGCCTGCCGAGGCGGGAGATGGCGTCCTTCGTCCACACTGGATGCTGGCCTGGGCCGTGGGAGTGCCGCTGCTGTGGATGATCGCGGTCCTGGTCCGGCTTGCAGCCCGGATGGCCGGGCGGGACACGGCGCGGCGAAGGGAGAAGAATGCTGTTGCGCAGGCACGCAAGGAGCTCGATGACGCTCAGCGGTTCCTGGCCGCCGGGCAGACCGATCGATTTTTCGCGGCGCTGCTGCATGCGATAGGCATCTACCTGGAGGCACGGTTCGGCATATCCGTCGGCTCTGCGACCTACGATGTTCTCGGGTCACGGCTTGCGGCCCTGGGGGCCCCGGAAGGGCTGGTCGAAGCGCTGAGGAAGGAGATGGAGAGTGCTGAGTTTGGGCGCTACGCGCCCAGCCGGCTGCAAGGACAAGACATGGGGGAAGCGCTTGGTCGGACGCGGGAGATACTGTCGGGGCTGGACAGGGTCCGCTCCGCACGGAGGTCCGGCTGATGTCCCGCGTGTTCCATCTCCTCTCAGGGATCCCACTGGCGACTGTTGTGGGCGGGCTCTTGCTTGTTTCGACTTCTCTGGCGGCCGAAGCGCCAGGCCCGGCTTCCTCCCCGGTCGGCGGGCAGACACAGGCTCGCGATCGAAACCCCTTCCCCCTCGCTGCTACTGCCACCCTGTCCGACACGTACGCTGCGGCGAACAACGCTTATTTCGATGGCGAGTACAAGAAGGCAGAGGGTCTCTACCTGCAGGGCGCCAAGGCGGTGCATGGTCCGGTGCCCGCGCTGCTGTACAACCTTGGGAACTGTGCCTTCAACCTGGGTCGATTGGGCGAGGCGACGTACTACTTCCGGATGGCGGAGATGCTTGGCCATGGGGACGTGAAGGAGCGTGCGCAAGCGAACGGGGACTCTACTCGAAGGGCCCTGTTGGAGAAGCACCGAAAGCAGATTGAGAAGGGGATCTTGAGGTACGATGAGGGGCACGGCGTGTGGTATGCGCTGTTTTCCATGGTCGGCCCGCTGGTGTCGGGAGGCGCGTTCCTCCTGTTCTCACTGGTGATGTTTGCAGCGCTTTTCGTGTGGACGTTCTCCAGCACGGAGAGGCGTGTTGTCCCCGCCAGGATCATGTTCTTCTCCATGCTTGCGCCCGCCTTGGTATGCGGATTCCTGTACTTCGGCCGAGCGTACGTGGATCGCCATTACAGACTGGGCATAGTGGTCACAGACGATGCGGGGCTCAGGGACGCCCCGTCCACCGAGGCCCCGACAAACCCGATTCCCGAAGGGCTGGAAGTCCGCATCCTGGCCCACAACGAGGCCGGGTTCGTCAAGGTACAGGTCGGCGAATCCAGGATCGGTTACGTGCTGGACCGAGAAGCCCGAGCGCTGGATGCAGCGACGGCATCTCCCGGCACGCCCGCACCCAGGTGATCGACATGCCGTTTGGCGCGATTGAGTCGACCGGAAGTCCCTGCGAATGCCCGGGAATGCGCGACGACCCCGACGGCAGTGGTCCCGGGCGTAAGCGATTTTGGGTGGTGAGGTCCGCGCTGTGCGGCGTGGTGTTCCATGTAGGGCTCTTCCTCGCTTCAGTTCTCCAATACGGCGGCGCAGAGTATATGGGCGAGCGCAACGAAGAGGTGGAACAGCGCGTCCTGTCCATGTTCGGCGACACGATCGCCGTGACGGAAGCGACCATCTTCGCCGTACACGCTGTATTGGGACTGCTGCTGGGAGCTGCGGCGGGCGGATGGCTCCAGCTTTTCACGCGTCCACGATCCCGGCTGCGATTCACCGGCCTGGTGGTCCTGGTGCTTGCCGTGCTGCACGTCGAGGCGCTGTGGTACGGCATGACGCGTTACCCGCAGCTCTTCATCGACCAGTTCTACAATGCGGGCACGCTGGGGCACGCGTTCCAGTGGGTGGGCAGCGAGCTGCTTCCCATGTGGTTCCACCAGATCGTTGCGAGTGCGCTGCTGCTGTCGTTCCCCGCGGCGGCCATCCTGTCTCTGCTCCGGCGCGCATCGACCCCTCGACTCCGCTCGGGGCAGGCCATCGACCCCTCGACTCCGCTCGGGGCAGGCCATCGGCCATCGGCCCTGGCAGTGCCGTCCGTTTGCGTTCTTGCCGTCTTGGCACTGGTGCCTCTCTTCCCGCTCTGGGGGCTGGTGCCCGATTCGCTTCGATTCCCGATCGAGAATCCTCGGTCGGAGCGCCCGGACGTCCTGTTGCTTGCGGTGGATTCGCTCCGGCCCGACTACGTGGAGCGCAGCAACAGCGCGGCCTACCCGCGACTTGCAAGCACCGCGGTAGTGTACGACAAGGCATTCACTGCGATGCCGCGTACGTTCCCTGCGTGGGTATCGATGATGACTGGCCAGGCGCCGCCCGAGCACGGTGTCCGAAACATGTTTCCGCCGCCCGAGGTGCTTGCGCGCAAGTACCCGACGGTCGCCACGGAGCTTAGAGCCAAGGGATGGGAGACCGCCATGTTCTCCGACTTTGCGGGGGACATCTTCGGCAGAATGGATCTCGGCTTTTCTCACGTGGAAGTGCCCGAGTTCTCGCTGCGCTCCAACGTGAGGCTGGGATGCTGGAAGATGCACGTGCACCTGCTTCCATACCTGGCTGCGGCAGGGGTCCTGGACAACGTTGACGACTTCGGGGCCTCGGAGCGCTATGCGGATCCCGAGATCCTGACTGATCGCTTCCTGGGATGGCTTTCGAACGCGCAGCCGGACTCCCCGTACTTCAGCGTCCTGTTCTACTCCGCGGCGCACAGCCCCTATGCAGCGCACTACCCATACTATCGGGAGCGCGGGCAGGCCGACTATTGCGGCCCGCACAGGTTCTGCAAGGTGGGGCAGGGAGGAAGCAGAAAGACCTCGCCGGAAGACGAGGAACAGGTGCGACAGATGTACCTTGCTTCGGTGGACGCGGTCGGCGACCAGGTCGAAAGAATACTCGATGCTCTGGATGCTTCCGGCCGTCTCGACAATACGCTGGTCATACTGACCGCGGACCACGGAGAGAACTTCTGGGAGCACGACAGAGGCAACTCGCACGGAGACATGTTGGGCGGCGCGGAGTCGCTGCAGGTGCCGTACATGCTCAAGGTCCCGGGCCGCAGCACCTCCCTGCACGTAGCCGGGCCGGTCTCCCACCTCACGCTGGCTCCTACCATCCTGGGGATTCTCGGCGTACCGATTCCGTCCTGGATGCATGGAGAGAACCTGGCAGCGAACCCGGACTTTGCCCCCCGGTCGGAAGCCGGGATCTACAGCGAGACCGGGCTCTTCTTCGTTGACCCCGAGACCGATTTCCTTCGCGACCGGTCGATCCGCTACTCGAAGATGTTCGACATGTTCGAGTTCACTCCCGACTCGTACATTCTCTACCTGGCGCGCAAGTACGAGATGGACGCACTGGTCGCCAAGCACCGGATGCTGCTGAGAGGGAGCTTCAAGCTGATCTACGTCCCAACGCGTCAGGGTGCCAAGTTCGAGTGCTATGACGTCGCGGCAGACCCGGAGGAGACGAAGAACGTATATTCCGACGGCCACGCTGAATGTTTCAAGTTGAAAGAGGACCTGCTGAGGTACATGGTTGACGCCGGGGACGGGGAGAGGGTTGGAGACATGGTCGTACCGAGGTAAGGGGGCACGAGATGAGAACGGCCGTAACAGCATGGTCCGCGGCCGCACTGCTGGCCGCATGCGGGGGTGGTGCCGGAGGAGCGGATGGTTTCCAGGACGTGGGGGACACGGACCTTCCCCCACTCCAGGATGGCAGTGCCGAGTGCATGGGGGAGTGCCAGGACGTGGGGGACACGGACCTTCCCCCACTCCAGGATGGCAGTGCCGAGTGCATGGGGGAATGTGTCGGGGGTCAGGATGAATTGGGCTGTGCTGAAGTCGATGATGATTGCCATGGCTCTGGGGATGTCCCGCACCCTGTGTGGGGAACCGCGGGCTACATGAGGGCTGCGGAGAACGTTGACCAGGAAGGGAAGCTGTTCGGCTCCACGGTCGACATGCGGTTCATGAGCGCGCCGACCGAGTGGGGGATGGCAATCGAAGACGAGATTGGTCCCTGCCGATACTACAAGTCGACTGCCGCTCCGCAGTGCGAGCCGGGGTGCGACCGCATGTCCGAATACTGCGCCTTCGACGGGGCCTGCAAGCCGTTCCCGCACCGGGTCTCGGCGGGCGAGGTGACCATAGCCGGGCTTACCCCCGGGAAGTTCACCGGAACGCCGGACGAGACTAACTGGTACACGGTAACCGAGAAGGCCGGCGGCGACTTGTTTGATCCGAGCAGCAAGGTCGCGGTGGATGCGAAGGGTGCGGACATTCCCGCGTTCCAAGTCGAGCTCCCTGGCGTTGGCGCGATGTCCGTGCCTTGGTCGCTCTCGTATGAGCTGACCGACGGCAAGGACAACGTGTTCGACTGGGAAGTCCAGGGGGATGGAGCGACCGTCGAGCTGTATATCCCGACGGGCTGGCACGGCAAACCGCCTACGGATGTGATCTGGTGCGTGGCAAGAGATGAAGATGGCCAGATCCCTGTCCCGCATGCGTTGGTTGAGAATTTCCCGCCTGCGGGAGGGATCGGGCTGTTCCAACACGTGCCGTGGATTCGCCGCGTCCAGCGCAAAATCGTCGAAAGCCCGTACGGACCCATCGACGTGTACCTCTCCAGCGAACTCGGATTCTCCATCACGCACGGACTGTAGCTGAGCACCTACGGCGTGCACTCCCGGCCCGCAATAGACGCTTGACGCGACGGGCGCGACGGTGGATAACCGCCGACATGAGCAGCGGCGGGAGACTACTGTCGGGCGGAGGGTGGAGAGCGTGGCTCAGGTGGGGGTTCTTCGCTCTAGCCGTGACGGGGCTTGTGCTGCTGCTGGACAAGGTGGGCTGGGACACGATCGGCCGTGCGTTTGTGCAGGTCGGGCCGTGGGGCGCACTGCTGGTACTGGCGCTTGGCATGTGCGAGAACCTCGGGGATGCGGCGAGCATGCGGGCCGCATTCGGAGGGAAGCTGAAGCTCTCCGACGTATTGTCGATACAGTGTGCCGGTGCGCTCGCAAACGATCTGCTGCCCATGGAAGCAGGAGAGGTGCTGAAGGCCACGCTGTTCAGCACGAGGGTGAAGGTATCGGAAGGGATCGCCGGGACCGTGGTCTGGAATTACGTGTTCAAATTCGTCCGACCGCTCACCGCGCTCATGGCGGCGTTGGTTGCGATGGCAATCGGCGTGGCGGTCCCAGCCTCGGTCGGCTGGACCGTCGTAGGTGCGTCGATTGCCGCGTTCATCCCGTTTGCGGTCCTGGCGCTCATAGTGCGCAAGGGGGGAGCAGGGTTGGTGACCCGCCTCCTGCACCGCTTGGGGCTTGGCGGAGTGGACCCGCAGCGCAGGCTTACCGCTGCAGCGGGCCTGGACGAGCGCATCCGGTCGTTCAGAGTGTCCGAGCCCCGGAAATTCCGGGCAGTGATCGTGTACCAATTCCTCGCCAGGCTGGCGTCCCTGGCCACGCACGTCGCGGCCATACGGCTGGTCGGTCTTGGCTTCGACCTGTCGACGTGCACCTTGCTCTACGCAGCGTTCAGCATGGCACACTACGTTGTCACGCTGATGCCGGCGAAGCTGGGCGTCGGCGAAGGTGCGGGCTACATCGTCTTCTCCCTGTTCGGCTACGACGGCGGTGCGGGCGTGGTGGTCTACGTGGTGCTGCGCCTCCGCACCGCAATCACCAATGGGCTTCCCGCCCTCCTGCTTAGCGTCCGTCTCGAAATAACCCGATGAATTCGGACGCCGATGCGTCCCTTCCGACTTCGTTGCTCTTCCTCGACATACCTCTGGTATGCCTCGTCATCGCGCCTTGGCGGCAGGGCGCCTCGGCATCCTCGGTTCGATCGGGTTATTTCTTGACGGACCCTTATCCGTGGAACCAGATCTGCATAGTCGTAAGTCCCCGCGCCGTCCCCCTCGCCTGCGAGGGGGTGGCGCCCGCAGGGCGCCGGGGGAGTCTGTGGCCTGGCAGCGGGCTAGAACAACTGGACGCCGACGGCAAATCCGGGCCACGCCTGGACCGTCGGATTGTCTCCTCCGTTCCCTTCCGCCCAGTTCACGTCTGCGCCGAAGGCGGCATAGCGGCCCGGATTTTCCTTCTGGCCGGAGACGAGCAGATTGGCAGAGGGGCCTCCGAAGACGGTGAGCCAATCCAGGATCCTGAAGCCTGCGACGATGCGGAAGGTCGCGATGACGTTGGGATCGAGGTGAACGTTGCGGATTCCCTCGTCACGTACCCACTGCGACAGGAGGTCGAAATCGAGAAACAGGCGGTCGCTCACTGGGAGGTGGCCTCCGACGCCGAGAGCGGCCGACGTGGCCTCTTCCTCGATGCCGGGCTGATACCCTATGGCGTAGATGCTGTGCCAGTAGTCCCCCCCGTGCTTCAGCCCCACGTTCATGAAGCCGCTGTCGTTGCCCCAGAACTCGAGGTGGGTGCGCCCTTCCCACATGATGTTGACGATGCCGAGGGAGAAGTCCGAGCTCTTGGCGATGTTCACGACGCCGACCTGGACGCCATGGACGCGTTCGCCGCAGTAGTTGGCCGTGGCCGATACCTGGATTCCGGTAACGTCTCGCTCGACCCAGTTGGCCACGCCGGAAACCTGCACGCCCGAGAGGCTCTTCGCCACGTTTGCGATGGCTGCGCCCTGGACCGCGGCAGCGTGCCCGTTCACGACGTTGGAGACGGCCGCTGCCTGGACCCCGGTCATGTTGGTTCCATCGATGTTCGCGATCGCGGCGCCTTGCAAGCCGGTCACCTCTCTGGATGCGATGTTGGCGATGCCCGCGGCCTGTGCGCCGACGACTTCGCCGTCCGCGATGTTCACGACGCCGCCGATCTGGCTTCCTTCGACGTCCCCCGATACGATGTTGACTACGCCCGCCAACTGCGCGCCGTCGAGGCCGTTGCCCGCGCTTGCGACCACACCCGCGGCCTGGAATCCCTCGACCGAAGTCTCGCCGGTGCTGATTATCCCGCTGAGTTGTGCGCCGTCCACGCGGCCGGAGCGGATGCCCGCGATGCCGGCCACCTCGACGCCGGACAGGATGTCTGCGCGGTCGGTGATCACGGTGAGGGAGAAGTGGTTCTCCACCGGCCGTGGCGCCCCGGAGTTGGTGGACAGACCGGGCACGATCGCGACGCTGAACGGGACCACGGTAGCCGCGATGTCCGATGCGTCCGTGCTGCCCGCCGAGTCCCCTGGGTGGAGGAGACTTGCGGGCTCCAGGGAATCCCCGCGAAGCGCCGTCGCCTCGCTCGCCACGATGGTCAGCAGGCTTACCTCCAGCACCGTCACCTTTCCGTCCTGCAACGTAAACGAGCCCCTCCGCAGCTCCGCCTTCCTCTGCCACGTGACCGTGTACTCGCCCGGTTCAAGGCCGAGGCGCAAGGCAGCGCCGGACGCTTTGTTCACCTCCGCGACCAGGTGGCCCTCGGCATCTCTGACGAAGAGCCGCCCATCCACCTCCTTCGGGATGTCCAACATCGCGGACGTCCCATGCAAGTCCGTCAGCACCACGTCTCCGCTGCCCGTGAGTTGGAAGTCATAGCTTGGATGCTGCGCTCCGCCTCTGGTGGCTTCGGTGCGGGCCAGGGTCTCGCTGAAGGCATACTGGTACGCTTCGTTCAGGGTCACGCGGCCGTCCCTCGACATGTCCGCCGCACCCCGAAGCCCCGACACCATGTAGTGCGTGAAGAACGAGCCGCCTATCGCGTCCGACTCCTGTGCCGCCTCGTTTGCGGATGAAGAAGTAAGGAACGCCTGTCCCTTCACGCTGGCCGAGGTGTCTACCTGGAACGGAGCGCGCCACGTGCCGCCCTTGAGCCTTGTCAGCGCTCCGGACGCACATGAATCCAGCACGGCGATGCGCACGTCCGCTGGCACCAGGTCCAACGCCTCACGCACTTCCCGGTAGGTGAGCCTCCTGCCCGCCAGCAGCAGCCCCTGCTCGTCCGAATGGCCAGAGAAGTAGAACATCATCTCCGTGCGCTCGCCCGCTGCCGAGGCGCCTGTCACCCGCTTGGACACCTCTCCGAATGCGTTCCGCAGCTCGTCCACTGAAGGGTCGAGCAGCACCGTCGAATCGCCCGAATGCACGCCGCCGAGCTGGCGAAGCACCCGTGCCATCGATTCCGCATCGGTACGGGCATAGGACAGCTTCACGCGGTCATGCCCGCCGTTGTTGGCCCCGACGACCAGCAGGAACCGGTGCAGAGTGGCGCCGTTTCCAGCAGCGTCTGCGGCCCGGGCTTCCGGCAGTGAACCGGGCGAAGCTTCCACAGCGCGTGCTTCCGGCGATGCACCGGGCGAATCTTCCGCAGCCCGGGCTTCCGGCAGTGCACCCGCATGGATGAGCAGGAGAGCGGCAAGCATGCTGGTCCAGGGGTGGTTCATGGTCTCTCCTCCGGTGCTTCGGGTTTGGCAACGAGGAACTCGACGCTCCTGCATCCTTCCGGCAGGTCCAGGGGAGCGTCCCGCTCACCTGCGGCGCCGGACGCCACACCCAGTATCGTCTTCACGTCGATCGGGCTCGTTGATGTGACGAGCACGAAGCGCTCGAATCGTGGTGCGTCGTCGAGCTGGTACGAGCGTGGCAGCATGTGCACGCCGGTCTCTTCCGCCGTGAGAGCCGTGGACTTGGCTGGTCCGTCCGGGAAGTGGAGCGTGACTGCTCCCCTGCCGTCGATTGAGAGGAGGACTCCATGCGACGCGTCTGCGGGCCGGATGCCGATCTGAAGCAGGTCTCCCGCTCTTGCCGGCGCGCCGAAGTCCAGCGGGACGGGGCCCTTCTCTTCCATTCTGAAAACCAGGATCTGCGGATCTCCCTTGAGCCGCACGCTTTCTCCCGGCCCGGTTGCGGGCACCTCCGTCTGCTTGACCTCATCATGCGTTGCGGGGACCAGCATCGCGACCAGCACCGCAGCGGTCGCGGCCAGCGGAACCACAATCCTCATCATCCCTGCCCAGGAGGAGAGGGGGTCGCCGGCCAGCACTGCCTCCGCCACCTTCTCCGCCGGATACTGAACCAGAATCTCGATGTTGGAGGTGCGTATCGCCTCGACCCTGGCGGCGAGTGCGGGGTCCCGGCGGATAGCCGCATCCAGCACGGCGGCCTCAGCCCCAGGGAGGTCGTGGGCGACGAAGCGCTCCAGCAGCAGATCCGGGATCTTTCGGTTCGTCTGCATCTCACACCCCCTCAAGCTCTGCGAGGCCTGCCTTCAGCGAGCGCAGGCGCTTACGTACGCCGGACACGGACAGTCCGACTTCCGCCGCGACCTCTTCCAGGGTCAGCCCGTCAACCAGGTGAAGCATGGCGATCGTGCGGGTGGAGGTTTGGAACCTGGAGAAGAGGCGGTCGAGCACCCGCCCGGCGCCGATGCGGCCCTCGTCGTCCCGCTGGTCAGCTATCCGGACCAGCAGGTCTTCGGCAGCGTCCTCCGGCCTCCTGGCCCTCGACCTGATTCGATTGAGACACACGTTTGTTGCGATCCTGTAGAGCAGGCTTCCCGGGGCCTGGTCGTCGAGGCTTGCCTTGTACCTCAGAACTTGAACGAAGGTATCCTGCATGGCATCCACTGCCTGCGCCTCATCTCTGAGCATTGCTCGACACCGCCTCAGCACCATCGGGCCGAAACGACGGTAGAGCGCTTCGACGTCCAGAGCCACCCTTGCACCCCCAGCCGCCAGCATTATCCAACACCGCGGCATCGCGCAAGTGTCACTTCGATTGCAGTCACGGCAGATCAAACCCGTGGCCTTCCGCCGCGGAGCGCTCAAGAGGTTCCTGTGGGAGTAAGGGACTCAGATAGACAGCTCTCGAAGAAACGCCCGCGCCGACCGGACGGCTACCGACTGGAACCGTTCTTCCTGGTCGAGCTCTTTCACGATCTGCACTCCCGGCACGCCAAGCGAGCGGCTGAATGAGAGGAGCGGCCGGCTGGGGTCCGTCTCGCCCGCCTTCGCCTCCACGAGCAGCTCCGCGGCGTCGTCGGTGACAAGGCAGAAATCGACCTCCTTCCCCTCTTTGGTCCTGATGTAGCGGAGAGCGACATCGCGGCCCGTCGTGTCGCCTTTGAACATCGCGTGCTTGAGCAGGCAGGCCGCAACGAAGTTCTCGAAACGGGCACCTGCATCGCCCCGAACCAGGCCGGTGTCGAAGAAGTACAGCTTGGGGCTCTTCAGCAGCGACCTCGCCACGTCGCGGGCCAACGGCGTCACCCTGAACACTACGAACAGCGCCTCCAGTATGGCTATGTACTTGCGTACCGTGTTGGGCGATACCCCGGTGTCCTCGGAGAGCGACTGGTACGACACCGGCGAGCCGACCCGTTCTCTCAGCAGGCTGAGCAGGGTGCGCATGGCGCCCAGATCCTGGATTCGTTCCAGGTCGAGCACATCCTCGGAGACAAGCCCGTCGAGATACTGGCTGCGCCACCTGTCCGCGTCGACCTGCTCATCCGCCAGGAACGGCTCGGGGAACCCTCCGCGCACGATGAACCTGTCGAGATCGGCCGCAAACGCGGTCCCCCCAACCTCCGCGGGCGAAAAAGGCATCAGCCGGTGTGCGAAGAACCGGCCGGCGAGCGAAGGGCCGGCCTGCCTCAGGAGGTTGAGCCTGGCGCTTCCTGTAACCAAGATGCGCATCCCATCGGGCCGCTTGTCGAAGACGCCCTTTATGAAGCCCTTCCATCGCGGCATCTTGTGCAGCTCGTCGAGGACCAGCAGCTCTGTCGATCTCAACCAACCCTGGCGCCGGATGATCTTCCTGTCGTTGGTGTTGTCCCAGTTGAGCGACGTTGTGCGCTCGAACCCGGCAGCGATGTCATTAGCAAGCCATGTCTTGCCCACCTGTCGAGGTCCGACCAGGAAGACCATCTTCCTGGCCAGATCCTTCAGAATCAGCTTCTTCTGTGCACGTTCCATGATGGCAATTATGCAGTGGTTTGCGGAATAGTCAAGACTTTTCCGCAAACCGTTGCAGTTTGGTCGCACAAGAACCACCACCGGGGTCGTTGAGCCCGGCCACCACGATGGCCTTCGAGACGGCACATCTCCACCCCCACCGGGGTCGTTGACCCCGGCCTGGCGAAGCCCACGGGTAGCGAACACGCCACGCTCATCTCGCAGCACACGAGTGCAGTCCTCCAGCGGCAACGGCAGTCGCCCCGGTAACCCCTTGAACTTGCACAGGCCCAGTTTCGGGTACCCCTTTTGACCCCCAGCGGCTCATCCGGCAAATGAGTAGGTGAGGTGGCCCGGACGGTTGAGGCTTGAGAAGTCGCCGCCATGCGCTCACCATGCTTCTGAGTTTTGAAAAGAGCATGGGAGAGAGAGCATGGCGACGACGAGCTACTTGTACAACACCTCGCGCCTGGATGGCTACCGGTTGTTGCGGACGGAGTACCGCGGCAGGGACGTGTATTTCCATATCGAGATGAAGCATGACCGGCGGACGTGCCGAGAGTGTGGGGCCTGGTGCTGCGAGCTGAAGTTGGCAGGCGGGTTCGAGCATGTCCCACACCCGGGCAATCGGCTTCCGGTGCCCCTGAAGCCGAAGTCGAGCCAGATCTGGGGCTCTTCAGCAGCGACTTTGCCACGTCATTGCGGCACATCAGCGTCGGTGAGCTTGTGCCTCTGCCGTGAATGTGGATTACCATGTGGATTGTGATGTGGAGGGCGCTCCCATGAAGGCCGTTCAGATGACGTTGGATGAGGAGTTGTTGCGGGAGGTGGACCGGGCGGTGCGCAGGCTTCGTACGACGCGTTCGGAATTTGCCCGGACGGCCCTGAGAGCCGAGTTGGCGAAAGCGGCGGAAAGGGAGATGGAAGAACGCCATCGCCGCGGGTACCGTCTTCACCCGGTGCGCAAGGACGAGGTGTCCGCGTGGGAGAAAGAACAGGCATGGGGGAGCAAATGAAGCGCGGTTCAGTCGTCCTGGTGATGGAGATGTGGTCGGGGCGACTGGATTTGAACCAGCGACTCCTTGGTCCCGAACCAAGTGCGCTACCAGACTGCGCTACGCCCCGGCAGTCAATCGGGCCGATTTATAGGCGGGAGACGGAGGTTTGTCAAGGATTGTGAGTGACGGCATCAACGCACGGCGTTACGGCTGCTGCTGGAGCTCCGTCAATTCCTTGAGGAGCTCCTTGCGGCGGTCCTCGTATTTTTTCTGGAGCTCGCCGGCCTGGCCGGCAGCGGAGATTTCGAGCTTGGAGCGGGCTTCTTCACCGGACTTGACAGTATTTTCGAGCGCTGCCTTGCCGCTCTCTTGGAGCGAGTTGACCTGCGTGGCGAGATCGGCCTCAATGGCCGTCAGGTCGGCCTTGAACACCTCGGCCATTTCCTTGGTGAGACGGTCTTCGACATCCGGATGCTCGGACACGTACTTGGCAAACGCCTTGACCTCGACGCCGTGCTTGGCGCAGACGGCGGAGAGCTTCTCCATCCTTGTGGTGAGGGAAGCGTCCTCCATCTTCACCAGCTCGACCGCAAGGTCCTTGACGACTTGGTTCGCAGTTTCCTCCGGCACCGCCTTGGTACAGGCCACCATCGTAAGCAACACCAGAACGAGCAGCGGGGCAGCACGCCAGGGCATTACCTGTCCTCCTCCTACCAACACCTTGAAAGGTTATTCCACAAGCGCAGAAGAGAGTAAAGCAAAAAGAACGGGCGGTGTCTCCATCAGCGAGACTGAAGCGAGACTGACCGGATACTGTCAGTTAACTACGCGGAAGCCGCTGCGGCGCCAGCGGAAGCGGGAGGAGACGGTCTCGAACCAGGCTTGGAGCTTGCGCGGGCGCCAACGGCCGGTGACCAGCAACCAGCCGGCGAGGATGCCGCCGAGCTGTATGCCGAAGAACGGATTGGTCCCGGCAAGGAAGAGGACCAGCTCCAGCCCCACGATCAGGTAGTAGACGGTACGGCCCCGCATGGGCGGCGACCCCAGCACCGATACCGGTGCGTCCCCGAACACCAGGTAGAACGCGGTGAACAGCGCGAACGACGACGCGGAGGTGCCGGCACAGGCGGCAGAGAACTTGCCTGGGAGGACGAGGTAAAGCAGCAAGTCGAACAACGCTCCCAGGACCGCGGCCGCAACGTAGAAGAACACGAAGTGCGAAGCCCGCCAGCGGCGTGCGAACAGCCCGCCGAGGCTCCACAGGATGATCATGTCGAACAGCATCCCGAACAGGTCCTGCGGGAAATGCACCCAGAGGTACGTGAGCGGCGTCCACAGCTTCAGAGAGAGGAATTCGGCAGGAGAGAACGCTGTGAGCGAAAGCAGTGTGTCTGAGAACCCCAGAGCGCGCAGCAGAAGGACGAGGAGGTAGATTCCGGATTCGAGGAACACCAGCGATCGAACGGCAGCGGGAAGCCCGTACCAGGAGTAACGAAGCCGATCCAGGAGCGACATGGTCAGGCAGTCTCGCTTCGCACCGAGATCAGCTCCGCGGCAATGCTGACAGCGATCTCGTCGGGAGTGCTTGAGCCGATCGAGACACCCACGGGCATGCGCACACGGGCGATGTCGCCAGGCTTGAAGCCCTCTTCCTTCAGCGTCTTGCGAAGCTCCAGGGCCTTCTTCCTGCTTGCCATCACGCCAAGGTAGCGGACTTTGCGGCCGGCAAAGCGCTTGGCTGCTTCGAAGTCCAAGCCGTGCCCGCGTGTCATCACCAGCACGTAATGGCCGCTCAAGTCCTCGGGGAGAGAAGCCGCAGCGTCCTCGATCGACGAGCACCGGACGCTCACGCCTTCCGGGAAAGCCGCGGGGTCCGCCCACTCCGGTCTGTCGTCGACTACGGTGAGCCTGAATCCGAGCCGAACCAGCAGCGGCGCCAGCGCTCTGCATACGTGGCCCGCGCCGAGCACCACGACGTTATGGCCGACTCCGCTGGGCTCGATGAACCCGACCATGCCGCCGCCGCACTTCATCTTGATGTCGGCAAGCTCGTAGCGTTTCAGGACGGGGTTGCCGTCCGTGATCGCGACGGCGGCGTCCCGAAGGAGACTATGCTCGATCGAGCCGCCACCGACCGTACCCCGGATACTGCCGTCGCCGTAAGCGATCATCTTGGCGCCGGGCTTGCGCGGGGACGAGCCCCATGTTTCCACGATGGTAATAGTTGCAAACGGCTTGCCGCTGGACAGCGCTTCACGTAAGTCGTTCAACCACGTCTGGTTCATTGCTGCACTCCTTCGGATGCCGCGTCGCCGGTATCGGGCAGCGGCTCAGGCTTCGGCGCGGGCATGGCACGCACCAGCAGGACATACGGAGCGTCGGAGTTGTCGCCTGCGACCGCGGACACCTTGATGAGGAACGGGCCCGCGGGCATGGGCGCTGCAGCTATCTCCTCGCCCTTGCCCTTCGGTGCGGCGTTGTAGGTGCCCAGGCTGTCGCCGGTTGCTTCATCGAGGAGGTCCAGCGCCACGTCCACACCGGGGACGCCGGAGAGGATCACGTTCAGGACGGGGAGGTCGGAGGGGATGGAAGCGCGGCCCGGCGGCGCGGTTGCGGTGATGGAATCGCTGCCCGGGGGCACTGAGGAGGTGGTGATGGAATCGCGGCCCGGCGGCGCGGGTGCGGTGATGGAATCGCTGCTCGGCGGCACGGAGGAGGTGGTGATGGAATCGCTGCCCGCTGCCACGATGGAGGAGGGGACTGGGGCAGCGTCCTCGGGAGGAGGTTCCTCGTCGCCGAGGGTCCAGTCTTCGGGAAGCGGGGGGACGAGGCGGAGCCAGTCCACGTCGCGCTGGACGTGCAGCCAGCCGGTGACCTCTTCCTCGAAGGGGATGCGGCGGGCGAGATCGGGGGAGTCGTTGGGCTCGGTTTCGAAGGAGCCCTTCAGGTGCTGATCCTTGATCGTGAGAGAGTATCTGCCGGCCTTCTTCACGTTGTCTGGGGCCTTGACGACGAGGTAGTAGGATGGTGCCCCTTCCAGGATGCCGAGGTTCGGGATCAGGAGCTTGCGGCCGTTTGGCGCGGGAGAGGAAAGGATGGGTACGCGCGTTATGGTGAGGATCGAGAGGTCCGCGTTCTTGCCGACGTCCGGCAGCAGCTCGACCGACAGCGCTCCGTACTGCGGTATGTCGGCAAGGTCCAGCAGGTACCAATCCGAGTCGGCTGGGGAGTTCGCCAGCCCGACAACTTCGACCGGCACGCGGACGGCGAGAGCGGAGACCGGCTCGTCGTTGGGCTCGACCTCCGCAATGTTGGAGGACGAAGTCGACTTCAGCTCCATCTCCATGCGATAGGGAGACTGGACGTTCCAGGCGGGCTTCTTCGGGCGGCCCTTCTTATCGACTGCGAGGACCTGCGAGACATGCAGGTAGTACCGGCCGTTGGTGAGCTGGAAGTTTGGAAGAGTCTCGGTGGCGTCGGTCCCGTCGCTGTCGACCGAGAGAAGCAGCCGAGGGCCGTGCAGCCCGTCCCTGGAGACCTCGAGCCTGAGAGGAACGTCCTTCACCCCGGTGAACCTGATCTCCATGACGGAGGGATGGTCCATCTCGACCACGAACGAGAAGTAGTCGTGGTCACCGTCCTTCGAATCCGGAAGCGGATCCACGAAACCCTGGAGCGCAGCGGGGAGCGCGGCCGGAGTCGCCTGTTCCCTCGTGTTGTTCGGCTCCTTCTCAGGCGTGAAGAGCGGGGCCGTTGGCGCCACGGCTTCTTCTTGCGGCACCAGGGGATCGAGCGGTTTCACATTTGCCGAGAGTCTTTCAAACGGGATGAACGCGGGGTTGACGCTTCCGCCGGAGGTTGGCACGGGGATTTCTTTGGCGGGTTCCACCGAAAGCGGCTCGCGGTCCACAAGCTTCGGACCGGCGGCGTTGCCGCAACCGGCCAGGACGAGCAACGAAATCAGGGATGCGGTCTTCCTGCTTGACATGACTCTGCGCAGTTACTTCTTTGCGTTGTACCGCTTGATGACCTCCGACGTGAGGTCGACCGCGGGGTCGTTGTACAGTACCGTTCCGTCGGCCTTGTCCAGGATCAGCGTATAGCCTCCGGAGAGCGCGAGGTCCTGGACGATTGCGCTCATCTTCTTGAGCAGCGGCTCCAGGATCTTGGCCTTCTCCTTGGCCAGCTCCGTCTGGTTGGAGACGTACATCTCCTGGAGCGCCATCATCTCCTTGCGATACTTCTCCAGCATGTCCTTCTTGCCGGCTTCGCTCATCAGGGGCATCTGCTTCTGCATCTCGTCTTCCATCTTCTTTATTGCCCCGACCTTATCGTCCAGCTCCTTCTGCTTCTTCTTGGTCATGGATTCCAGCTTATCCTTCGCCACCTTCCCTTCCTGGGTCGAAGCGAGCGCGAGCTGGAGGTCCACGACCGCTATCTTGGTCTGGCTCCACGCCGTTGAGGGAAGTCCCAGACCTGCCACGGCCAAACCGGCGACGAGAACGACGGCCGACGTGATAACCTGCTTCGTGAATTCCATCTTGATCTCCGCGTGCGAAAGGCCCGAATACCGCGCCCGAATGGGGCGATTATGTAACCGAAAAGACCTTTACAGTCAAGGCAACGTGCGGCGTCGAACCTTTTGCTTTCCACTCCCCGGCATGCCAGAATGCCGCGGATTGGTAGGGCGGCATGGAGGTTGCGATGGAATCGTTGCGGGTCCGCGGACGACTTTCGGCCGCTCGTATCCGGGCAACTTCCCGGTCATCGAGGCCAAGGAAGCCAACCTCACGGCCCCGATCGAATTCGACGTGACAGCGCCCGGGCCGGAAAACTGGATCGAAGTGGATCTCCAAGACAAGAACATCTATCTTCTGCCCACGCAGCACTACATGATCGTGTACGAGCACCTGGACTTCGGCCCCTTCCTGGCCATCGAAGCGGTGGCGGACGGCGACTGGTCGCACGGGCTCATCATCGTCCCGGACCAGTTCGAGCCCTACGGCGTGGAAGGGAACTTCCGGATGCAGCTCACGGGGCAGTACTTCTGTACGTGGAAGCCGGAAGATCTGTGGTTTGCGGAAATCGCGGACACAGCTTTCCTCGAGAGCCAATCCGCCCGTGCAATGGTTCGCGACATCGACGTAGACGGCCATGAGGATCTCGTGCTGTTGCCGGACAAGCCGGAGGTGTATCTGGGCGATGGGAAGCTGGGCTTCGCGAAGGCGCCGTGGGCGCCCTTCCCTGAGGACACCCACCCGGCCATGCTGGTGTTCGGAGACCTTGACAACGACGGAGATCCGGATGCGTTTGCTCCCACGTGGATAGGCTGGGACAACGACAACGACATGAAGTACATCGTCAACGGAGACTGCAACGACGCTGACGGCGCCATCTTCCCCGGGGCTGAGGAGGTTCCCGACAATGGAATCGACGACGACTGCGACCTCGACCTGATCATTGCGGACCGATGGGGAGCACAACGTGTCCAGCTCTCCGAGAACAAAGTGGGGCAGGAGAACAACTGGGTGAAGCTGTCGCTGGTGGGCACCAAGACCAACCGGGATGCGGTCGGGGCCCGAGTCGTGCTGAAGTCCGGCGAAGTCACGCAGATGCGGGAAGTGATCGGATCGCTGCCAGGATCTCGGGCCGGGGCCTCGATGCCGAAAGCTTCTGCACGCAGCGCGCCGTGGTACCCAGGGCCATCGCCGTCAATCGACTCGGTATCCCTGCCATCGCGGCAAGGGCAGCTGCCCCCCTCCTGGCGTCGACGACCTCAACTCGGCTCCAGCGCACCGAGCCAACGCGCGCACAGCTTCGCGGAGCTTGCCCTCCGACTTGAACAGGGCGTTGCGACCTTCGGACTCAAGCGTAATATGCCATAGCTTGTCCATAGGGTTACCTCACATGGTCCTTCGGTGATCGCACATCTCGGCCGTTCGTTCGCTGTTTGCGAACGTACCCCTTCGGTGATCGCACATCTCGGCCGTTCGTTCCGCTCTGGCTCTGGAATCGATCAGCGGCCCCTGGTTCTCCCGAGTAAACATCGCGTGACCCCCAGGCAAACGCGTCAGCATACTTATCGAGATAAGGGTCCGTCTCAAAATAACCCGATGAATTCGGACGCCGATGCATCCCTTCCGACTTCGTTGCTCTTCCTCGACATACCTCTGGTATGCCTCGTCATCGCGCCTTGCCGGCAGGGCGC
>Ga0172371_10004069_pt1 | contig 22349 bp, 23 predicted proteins | sample Lak12m_FD_114543 | JGI IMG/M metagenome (GOLD analysis project Ga0172371, IMG submission 114543) | Freshwater microbial communities from Kabuno Bay, South-Kivu, Congo - kab_022012_12m | ecosystem: Environmental > Aquatic > Freshwater > Lake | place: Democratic Republic of the Congo: South-Kivu...
TCTGACGGTCCGCTTCGAGTTGACTTCCCGGCCCTGTCTCGCTGCTCATGGCTGCCTTGGCCATGCGGCGGGCTATGTTGCCGATCCGCTCGATTTCCCGGGCCAGGGCGTGGAAGGCCAGCACCGGTGTGGCGGCGATGTTTTTATCAAGATACATGGGGCTGGCCTCGTCTTCTTCGTGGGAGCGGAACAGACCCTTTAGCCGCGTGGTCAGCATTTTGGTGAACGGCCACATCAGGAAGACGCCGAGGATATTGAAGGCTGAATGAAACAGGGCCAGCAGGACGGTTGTGTCGGCCTGCATGTGCAAAATTTCCGGGAAGACGATCAGGGCTTGCAGAAGAAGAGGAAGGAGGAGGATAGCCACCAGGCCGGTCAACAGATTGAAGATGACATGGGCGGTGGCGACCCGTTTGGCGTTGGGCGTGGCGCCAAGGGCTGCCAGGGCGGCGGTGGAGGTCGAACCGATGTTGGCACCGATAACCAGGGAAGCGCCGCTTGCAAGAGGGATGAAGCCTCCGGCGGCGGCGGTCAGGGTGATGGCGATAGCGGCGCTGGAAGACTGCATGGCCACGGTGAGCAGCAGGCCGAGGCCCAGGAAGGCCAGGTGGCTTCCGGCACCGCCGCTGACAAAGAATTCCGGCATGCTGGCTTCTGTTCCGGCAAAGGTGGCCCTGAGCAGGTCAATCCCTACAAAGAAAACGCCGAACCCGGCTATTGCTTTGCCTAAGGCGCCACTTCGCCCGGCGCTTCTGCTCAGCCGCAGGAACATCCCGCATCCGATGAGGGGCAGGGCAAAGACCTTTATGTCGAATTGAAAGCCCACCAGCATGACCAGCCAGCTGGTCATGCTGGTGCCGATATTGCTGCCGTAAATGATAGTTACGGCCTGCAGCAGATCAATGAGCCCGGCGTTGACGAAGCCGATGGTGGCCACGGTAACTGCGCTGGATGATTGGACCAGTGAGGTTATCAGGGCGCCGGATAATATCCCCCTAAGCGGAGTACGGGTGGAGCGGGCGAGAATATCACGCAGGGCGCGTCCTGCGGCAATTTTGAGCCCCTCGGTCATCAGTTGCATGCCGAGGAGGAATAAGCCGATGCCGCCGATGAAACCGCCGAAGGCAGAGATGTTTATCATGTTGCGCGCCTGTTTTTTGTGGCATTGTAACCTTCCTGCGCTGTTCAGGCAATTTTGGCCGCTGTTTTTTTACATATTTTTTATTGAGAGTTGCAAAAAGAAATTTTGCTGGCTACATTGATTTTGTAGGTAAACGATCCCTGGCTCATTGTTGTGGTCTTACGGTGGCGGGGTGGGGTCGTTTTTGCGCAGGGGGGGCTGTGCAGCCGGCAGGGAACTTAAGCCGGGCACGGAGTTTTCAGGATTGCGCTGGTCCGGCGCCGGCTGAATTTCGCGAGAAAAGCCGGCGAGAGAAGGGGAGGCTCTTCCGGGGTGGCGCCTTATAATTTAATAACCCGTGCGAGGAGAAGGTCATGGCCAAGAAAGTAGTGACAGAAAAACACAAGGATATCGCCAGGATTGATCAGGAGGAAAAGAGGACCCATGGTTGGTATGTCCGGGTTCGTTTCCAGGGGACAACGCATTCCAAGTTTTTTTCCGACGGCAAATGCGGAGGCCGCTACTCCAGTCTGCTCGCTGCTCTTACCTGGCGGGATACCCTTGAGAAGAAGCTCGGTAAGGTAAGGACCGATAAGCACCTGGTCACGGTCAGCAACACCACCACCGGTGTTGTCGGGGTGCGGCTCAACGAGCGGCTGAACCGCTATGAGGTCAGTTGGGTGAATAACGTCGGCAAACAGGGGAAGACCTCGGTCTCCATTCGCAAAAACGGCAAGGAAAGAGCCTTTCATATTGCTTGCGAGATCAGAAAGAAAAAAGAGGCCGAACGTCTTGGGATTGCTCCATGATGTAGCCTAAGCAAGCAAATTTAGTTTTATAAAGAAAGCAGGCCTGCTGTCCGCAGACCTGCTTTCTTTATGTTCTCTCCGGCAACCCCGCAGTTTCCTTTCCCTCCAAGGAGGGTAAGTCCACCAGAGCCATTCCTTGCGGCTTTAATTCCCTTGACATTGGACCGGGTTCATTTATATTAGGCTGCTTCTTTTCCGGGATTTTTAACAGGTGGAATGTGCGCATTAGGTGGGAGGAAATACCGCCCGACGGCCTTCTTTTCGAGATACCTGACGATTCATGGCTGCCGGACGACGGCCTGGTCTGTCAGGGGCAGCCGAGGTGTTCCGTATCCCTGAAGAAAGAAGATAACAGGGTTTTGCTGTCTGCCAGTCTGCGGATGACCGTTCTATTTGCATGTGACCGCTGCCTGGAGCCTTTCCCCGGCGAGCTGGTCGAAGATTTCTCCGTGTCTTTCGAGTTGACGGTTCCAAGGCGGGGTGAAGATGATCCGGCGGAATGCTCTTGCGGGGCTGATGAACCTGATGTCGTCTTGCAGGATGAGCCGGTTATTGATCTGTTCGCGGTGCTTAATCAGCAGGTTTATCTTGCGTTGCCCGCAAAAAGACTATGTCGCGATAATTGCGCCGGGCTTTGCCACGAATGCGGGAGCAATCTGAATCAAGGTCCATGTGCTTGCCGCGACCAGGGTGCGCTTTCGCCTTTTGCGGTCCTGGCCAGGCTGAAAGCGCATTAAAGATGCTAATGTGGAAAATATTCCGGGCCGCATGTTGCTGTCCGGATTCGCCAACTGGAGGAAAGTAAATGGCTTTACCCAAAAGAAGACATTCCCATCGCCGTACCAGAATTCGCCGCGCCCACGACGCTCTTTGCGGAGTAACCGTCTCCACCTGCGCCAAATGCGGGGAACCGAAACTGCCCCATCGGCTGTGCCCGGGCTGCGGAGCATACAAGGGCCGCACCGTCGTCAAGCTGACCGAAGAGTAGCCTGTCTCCCATGGCCCTGCATATTGCGCTTGATGCCATGGGTGGGGACCGCGGCCCGGACGAGCTGGTGGCCGGCGCGGCCATGGCTGTGCGGGAGTTCGCCCTTGAGGTCAGCCTGATCGGAGACGAGGCCCGCCTTGCCCCTATCCTCGCCGGGTTGGGCGGAGAGCCGGCCGGCCTGCATCTGGTCCACGCCTCCCAGGTGGTAGCCATGGACGAATCTCCTTTCGAGGCAATCCGCAGGAAGAAAGACTCCTCCATCATGAAGGCCTTTGCCCTGCACAAAGAGGGCAAGGTGGATGCCGTGGTCAGCGCCGGTAATTCCGGGGCGACCCTGGCCGCGGCCATCCGCATGCTTGGCCGGCTCGACGGGGTTTCCCGGCCCGGAATTGCCGGCCTCTACCCCACCCTGAAAGGGCCGCTGGTGATGATGGATGTGGGGGCCAATGTGGATTGCCGCTCCCAGCATCTTTTCCAGTTCGGCCTCATGGCCGCGGCTTTCTCCCGGGAGCTTTTCGGCTTGGAGCGGCCCAGGGTCGGGCTGTTGAGCATCGGTGAAGAGGGTGGCAAGGGTAACGTCCTGGTCAAGAAATCCCACGAGCTTTTTCAGCAGAGTTCCCTTAATTATATCGGTAATGTCGAAGGCCGGGACACTTTTCAGGGCGATGTTGATGTCATGGTCTGCGACGGCTTTGTCGGCAATGTCTGCCTGAAACTGAGCGAAGGCTTGGCCGAGGCGGTTCTCGGCATGCTCCGGGAGGAGATTTCCAAGAGCCTGCCGGCAAAGATCGGTTATCTTCTCGCCCGGGGCGCTTTCCGCTCCTTCCGGAAAAGGGTTGACTATGCCGAATACGGCGGGGCTCCGCTCCTCGGGGTGCGGGGTAACGCCATCATCTGCCATGGCCGTTCCAACGCGGTGGCCATCAAGAATGCCATTCGGGTTGCTTCTGAGATGGTCAGCCATCGGGTCAACGATCGGATTCTCGAATTTCTCTCCCGTGACTCCTCGCTCATGGAGCAGGAAGAAGGCGCCTCCCCAGATGGCCAGCCGGGAGCGGCCGCGTGACCAGGGCGGCGATCATCGGCACCGGCTCCTGTGTGCCGGAGAAAATCCTGACCAATGAAGAGCTGGAAAGGATGGTGGACACCTCCGACGAGTGGATCACCACCCGGACCGGGATCAAGACCCGGCGGATCGCCGGAGCCGGCGAGGAAACCTCGCGCCTGGCAAGCCACGCGGCCCTGGCGGCCTTGAACATGGCCGGGGTGATGCCGGCCGAGGTCGGCATCATCGTGGCGGCCACCATCTCCTGCGAAAAGGCCATGCCTTCCTGCGCCTGTCTGGTTCAACAGGAAATCGGGGCGGTCAATGCCTTCGCCTTCGATATCAACGCCGCCTGTTCCGGCTTTCTCTACGGTCTCGACCTCGCCGATCAGTACATCCGCAATAATCCGGACCTGAAGGTTCTGGTCATCGGCGCGGAAAATCTCTCCGCCCGCACCAACTGGCAGGACCGCAACACCTGCGTCCTTTTCGGCGACGGGGCCGGGGCCGCGCTCCTCACCGGCAATGACCAGGGCCGCGGAATTCTTGCCTCCCGCCTGTACGCCGATGGCCGCCTCTGGGAACTCCTGCACCTCGACAGCGCGCCCAGCCTCAACCCGGCCCTGTCCTACGCGCAAAGCGATGGGGCCTTCATCAAAATGGCGGGCAAGGATGTCTTCCGCTACGCGGTCCGGGCCATGGCCGACGCCATCGCCGCCGTGCTCGCCGGCCAGGGGGTGGATATCGGGGAAATAGCCCTGGTCGTGCCCCATCAGGCCAATGTCCGCATCCTGAAAAGCCTTGCCGATCACCTGGGCCTTCCGCTTGAAAAAATCTATGTTAATCTGCACAAATATGGTAATACATCGGCGGCGACCGTCCCCATTGCCTTGGACGAGGCCAACCGGGAAGGGTGGCTTGCGCCCGGCGATCTGCTGCTTATTTGTACTTTCGGCGGCGGCTTTACCTGGGGCGCTTCGCTGATCAGATGGTAAGGCGCGCTCGCGCCGTTTTTCCCCCCGGATAGCAGATAAAGCAAATTGAGTGGCAAGGAGGCACAGTGGATTATTTTCTGAGCGAAGAGCAGCAGATGATCGTTGATGTCGCCCGGCAGATCACCGAGGAAATGATCATTCCGCAACGGGCCGAGCTGGACGAAACCGAAGAATACCCCCGCGCGATCCTCTCCGCCATTGCCAAGGCCGACCTATACGGCCTCTATATCCCCGAAGAATACGGGGGCTTGGGCGGAGGCTGCTTTGACATCGCCATCGCCCTCGAACAGTTCGCCCGCGGCTGCACCGGGGTGGCCACCGCCTTTGCCGCCAGCGCCCTTGGCGCTTATCCCATCCTTATCTCCGGCAGCGAAGAGCTGAAAAAGAAATACATGCCTCAGATCGCCAGCGGCGAAAAGCTGGCCGCCTTCGCCCTCACCGAGGCCAATGCCGGGAGCGATGCCTCCGGGATCCAGACCACCGCGGTGCTTGACGGCGACGAGTGGGTCTTAAACGGCACCAAACAGTGGATCACCAACGCCGGCGAGGCCCAGATCTACACGGTCATCGCCATTACCGATAAAAGCAAGGGGCCCAGGGGTGCGACCATGTTCGTGGTCGAGGACACCGACCCAGGTTTTTCCTACGGGGTCAAGGAAAAGAAGCTCGGTATCCGCTGTTCCTCGACCAGGGAGTTGATTTTCAAGGATTGCCGTATCCCGAAGGACCGGGTCATCGGCCGGGTGGGCATGGGCTTCATCACCGTGATGAAGACCTTGGATCAGTCCCGGCCCGGGATCGCCATCCTCGGGGTGGGCCTCGGCCAGGCGGCCCTGGACGAAGCGGTCAACTACGCCAAGCAGCGGATACAGTTCGGTAAGCCGATTATCTCTTTCCAGGCGGTGCAGCACATCCTGGCCGACATGGCCATCCAGGTGGAGGCGGCCCGGGCCCTGGTCTATGCCGCGGCCAAGCACATTGACGCCCACAAGAACGACATGTCCAAGGCTTCCTCCATGTGCAAGGTGTTCGCCACCGACATGGCGATGAAGGTCACCACCGACGCGGTTCAGGTTCTGGCCGGCTACGGCTACATGCGCGACTATCCGGTGGAAAAAATGATGCGCGACGCCAAGATTCTCCAGATTTACGAGGGCACCAACCAGATTCAGCGGAATGTGGTCGGCCAGGAGCTCAACAAGGAGTACACGAGGGCTTGATGAAGATCATCGTTTGCGTAAAACAGGTGCCGGACGCCAAGGATGTGCGTCTGGACCCGAAAACCAACACCCTGGCCCGGGAAGGGGTGCAGGCGATCATGAACCCATACGACCGCCATGCCCTCGAGGAGGCGGTTCGTCTCAAGGAAGCCCACGGCGGCACGGTGACCGTGCTCAGCATGGGGCCGCCCCAGGCAGAGGAGATGCTGCGCGAGGCGGTTTCCTGCGGGGCGGACGAGGCGGTGCTCGTCTCCGACCGGGCCTTTGCCGGGGCAGACACTTGGGCCACCACCTATACCCTGGCCATGGCAATCAGTAAACTGAATGACTTCGATCTGATCCTCTGCGGCAAGCAGGCCATTGACGGCGACACCGCTCAGGTCGGGCCCGGACTGGCCGAGCGCCTCAACATCCCCTTTGTCGCGTATGTCCGCCGGATCAGGGAATGCGCCGCCGGGGTGATCCGGGCGGAGCGGTTGATGGATGACGGCTATGATCTGGTGGAAGCGTCGCTTCCGGCTCTGTTCACCGTGGTCAAGGAGATCAATGAGCCCCGGATACCATCGCTCAAGGGTAAGATGCGGGCAAAAAAGATCGAGATCACCCGGCTTGCCGCCGCCGATATCGAGGCCGATCCGGACAGCCTCGGCCTGAAAGGCTCCACCACCCAAGTGGTCAGAGTTTTCTCCCCGGAGCTCAGGGGAGAAAGGGCCATGCTGAACGGTAGCCCTGACGAGCAGGTGGCAAAGCTTTACGAGAAACTCCTGCCCCTTCTGTAGAATGCCGACAGATTACGAGGCAGGGTACGAAAAAGGAAAAGCCACGAAACAAACGGTCACATGGTGCCGCAGGTTGCGGCAAGCGGGCGGGCGATGCGTACGACAGGTACGTGAGCCGGACGATCGCCGCTGTCAATCGTCGGCAGAAGTGCCGACAACATGTGGTGCCCTGCGACCGTTTCTGTAGAATCCATTTTTTTGGGATCAGCCCATGTTACGCATCGAAATAGAAACCTGTATCGGCTGCGGCCTCTGTGAAAGCGCCTGTTCGTTCGGAGCCATCCGGGTTACGGGCGGCCACGCGGTGGCCGGTGACACCTGTACCTTGTGCGGCAGTTGCGTCGAGGCCTGCGAAGTAGGCGCTTTGAGCATCGAGCGGGAAGAAAAGGCGGCGGCCGGCGATCTTGCCGCCTGGTCCGGGGTTTGGGTTTACGCGGAATCCCGGCACGGACGGATCGCGCCGGTGGCCCTGGAATTGCTTGGGGCCGGGCGCGGCCTGGCCGACCAGCGGGGTGTGCCGCTCACTGCGGTGCTCCTTGGCTCCGGGGTTGTGCCCCTGGCCGAGGAACTGGTTTTTTATGGCGCGGACCGGGTCTTCGTGGTTGACGACCCCGGTCTTGCCGCCTTCAGCGACGATGCTTACGGCAACGCCCTGAGCGCCCTGGCCGCCGCGCACCGCCCGGAGATCATCCTGGCCGGGGCCACGGCCATCGGCCGTTCCTTCATCCCCAGGGTGGCCACCACCATGGCCACCGGACTCACCGCCGACTGCACCGACCTGGCCATCCGGCCGGAAGACGGAGCCCTGCTCCAGACCAGGCCGGCCTTTGGCGGCAACATCATGGCCACCATCATCTGCCCGCATACCCGGCCGCAGATCGCCACGGTCCGTCCCCTGGTGATGAAACCCCTGCCTCGCGATCCCGGGCGCCGGGGCGAGATCATCCTGGCTGAGCTCGACCCGGCCCTGCTTGTTTCCCGGGTCAAGGTGCTGGACTCGGTGGTCGAGGACCTGGACCGGGTGAACCTGAGCGAGGCCGACATCGTAGTGGCCGGTGGGCGGGGCCTGGAAAGCGAAAAGGGCTTTGCCATGATCCGCGAGCTGGCCGATGTCCTGGGCGGGGCCGTGGCCGCTTCCCGGGCCGCAGTGGATAGCGGCTGGATTCCTTACCCCCATCAGGTCGGGCAGACCGGCAAGACGGTGGCCCCGAAAATCTACATCGCCTGCGGCATCTCCGGGGCCATTCAGCATCTGGTGGGCATGCAGTCTTCCGACACCATCGTCGCCATCAACCGGGATCCGGACGCGCCCATTTTCAATGTGGCCACCTACGGGATCGTCGGCGATGTTTTCGAGATCGTGCCCCGGCTCATCGCTAAACTTAAAGAAAGGAAGAACTCATGAGCCTCGGCGGAAAAATCGCGGTGGTCACCGGCGGCAGCCGGGGGATCGGCCGGGCGGTCTGCCTGCGTCTCGCTTCCTTAGGGGCCACGGTGGTGGTCAACTTCGTAAGCAACCCGGCCGCGGCCGAGGAGACGGTAAAGGCTATTGCCGAGGCCGGTGGCCGGGCCGAGATCACTAAGTTCAATGTGGCCGTCGTTTCGGAAGTCGAGGCCGCCTTCAAGGATATCCTCGAACGCCACGGCCGGATTGACATCCTGGTGAACAACGCCGGCATCACCCGCGACGGCCTTTTCGTCAAGATGAAGGACGATCAGTGGGACGAGGTGCTCAACACCAATCTCAAGGGGGCCTTTCTTTGCACCCGCGCGGTGAGCCGGGCGATGATGAAACAGCGCTGGGGCCGGATTATCAATGTTTCCTCGGTGATCGGCTTTTCCGGCAACGCCGGCCAGGCCAACTACGCCGCGGCCAAGGCAGGAATCAGCGGACTCACCAAATCGGTGGCCAGGGAGCTTGCCACCAGGGGGGTCACGGTCAACGGGGTGGCCCCGGGTTACATCGTCACCGACATGACCGGCGGCTTGTCCGAAGAGGTCACCGCGACGATCAAGGCGGAGATTCCCATGGGCATCCTGGGCGAGCCGGAGGATGTCGCCGGCGCCGTGGCCTACCTGGCCTCGGAGGAGGCCCGTTATGTGACCGGCCAGTTCATCCATGTGAACGGTGGAATGTACATGTAGTCCAGAGGACAGAAGACAGAGGACAGAGGACAGAGGACATAAAACGGAAGATGGTTTGAGGCTGGGTGACCTCCGGCCACCCTGTCCGCAAAAAAACAGCGCTAAAACAGGCGGCTGATAACCAAAAGCAAGGAGAGAAACATGTCTGTACAGGAAAAACTCATTGACATCATTGCCGAGCAGTTGAGCGTGGATAAGGACAAGGTGGTGCCGGGCGCTTCCTTTGTTGACGATCTTGGCGCCGACTCCCTCGATCTGGTCGAGCTGATCATGGCCATGGAAGAGGCTTTCGATGTCGAGATCGCCGACGAGGTGGCGGAGAAGATCACCACCGTGCAGCATGCCATTGACCACATCAGCAAAGTCAAGGGTTGATTCAGGCAGTGCTTGCCGCCCGGCGTTGAGCAGCGTCGGGCCCTGATCGTTCGGACCGACCCTGGCGGGATTCATCCTGTCAGGGCCGTTTTTTCTTTTTTCCTAAAGCATGGCGAGGCGAAGCGTGGGCAGAAGAGTAGTGGTCACCGGAGTCGGCCTGGTCACCCCCCTGGGAACCGGGGTGGGAAAGACCTGGAGTAATCTGTGCGCCGGAGTAGGCGGGGTCGGGCCGATCACCAGGTTCGACGCCAGCGAGGTCGGGGTGAGCATCGCGGCCGAGGTCAAGGATTTCGTGGCCGAGGATCATATTGACAAAAAGGTGGCCAAGCATCTCGACCTTTTCGTCCAGTACGCGGTGGCCGCGGCGGGCGAGGCCTTGCGGTCCGCCAATCTCACCATCACCGAAGCCAGCGCCCCCCGGGTTGGGAGTATCATGGGCTGTGGCCTGGGCGGGTTGCCCACCATCGAAAAGTATCATCAGGTGGCTCTCGAAAAGGGAACCAAACGGATCACCCCCTTTTTCATCCCCATGGTCATACCCAACATGGGGGCCGGTCAGATTTCCATCATCTACGGGACCAGGGGGCCGAACCTGTCGCTTACCACCGCATGCGCCGCCGGGACCCACGCGGTTGGCGAGGCTTTCCGCTCCATCGTCAATGACGAGTGCGATGTGGCGATCACCGGCGGGAGCGAATCGGTGATTTGCTCCCTGGCCGTGGGCGGTTTTCACGCGATGAAGGCCCTCTCCACCCGGAATGACCAGCCGGACAAGGCTTCCCGTCCCTTTGACCGCGAGCGCGACGGTTTCATCATCGCCGAGGGCGCCGGGGTGCTGATCCTGGAAGAGCTTGGCCATGCCCTGGCTCGAGGGGCGGAGATCTACGCCGAGGTGGCCGGCTATGGCCTGAGCGGCGACGGCTATCACATGGCCGCCCCGCCGGAAGACGGCAACGGCGCGGTGCGCTGCATGCGCATGGCCCTGAAGGACGCGGGGATGAGTCCGGAAGCGATTGACTACATCAACGCGCACGGCACTTCCACTCCTCTGAATGATGTGGTGGAGACCAGGGCCATCAAGCAGGTCTTCGGCGAACACGCCGGTCGGCTTGCGATCAGCTCGACCAAGTCCATGACCGGACACATGCTGGGCGGAGCCGGCGGGATCGAGTCGGTGTTCACCGCCCTTGCCATCAGGCACCAGATCGCGCCTCCCACCATCAACCTGGAGAACCCTGACCCGGAGTGCGACCTGGACTATGTCCCCGATAAGGCCCGCAAGATGCAAATCCGGGCGGCGATGTCCAACTCCTTCGGCTTCGGCGGCACCAACGCGGTGCTGATCATGAAGCAGTACGAGGCCGGCCGGTGAAGATCGCCATTGCCTGCGACCATGGGGGCCTTAGCCTCAAGGGGGCCATCGCCGTCTTGCTTGCCGAGCTGGGCCACGAGGTGGGTGATCTGGGCTGCGACACGAACGAGTCGGTTGATTATCCCGATTTTGCCAGAATGGTCTGCCAGGCGGTCCAGGAGGGCGACTGCGAGCGGGGCATCCTCATCTGCGGCACCGGGGTGGGGATGTCCATGGCGGCCAACCGTTTCCCCGGGATCCGGGCCGCCCTCGGCAACGAGATTTTCACCGCCCGTATGAGCCGGGAGCACAACGATGCCAATGTCCTCTGTCTGGGGGCCCGGGTGGTCGGCCCGGGGCTCGCGGTGGAGATCGTCCGGGCCTGGATGGAGACCGGGTTCGCCGGCGGGAGACATCAGCGCAGGATTGCCATGTTTTGATTCAGGGCTTGCATGAGCTCTAAGTTTTTTTGCACCCCATATACAAGGACCTTCGCCGTGTCGTACCTCAAAAGCACCGATCCCGAAGTCTATCGCAGCATCCGCAGTGAACTGGCCCGGCAGCGGCATCAGCTCGAGCTGATCGCCTCGGAGAACATCGTTAGCTCGGCGGTGCTCGAGGCCCAGGGCTCAGTGTTCACCAATAAGTACGCCGAGGGCTATCCCGGCCGCCGCTACTACGGCGGTTGTGAACACGCCGACCGGATCGAGTCTCTGGCCATCGAGCGGGCCCTGGCCATCTTCGGGGCCGAGTACGCCAATGTCCAGCCCCATTCCGGCAGCCAGGCCAACATGGCGGTCTATTTCTCCTCCCTGCAGCCTGGCGACACGGTCCTCGGCATGGACCTGGCCCACGGCGGCCATCTCACCCACGGGGCCGGGGTCAATTTTTCCGGGCAGCTCTACAAGTTCGTCTCCTACGGGGTCAACCGGGAGAGCGAGCGGCTCGATATGGCCGAGGTGGAGCGGATCGCTCTGGAACATAGGCCGAAGATGATCGTGGCTGGAGCGAGCGCCTATCCGCGCACCCTCGATTTCGCCGCTTTCCGGGCCATCGCCGATCAGGTGGGCGCCCTATTCATGGTGGACATGGCCCATATCGCCGGGCTGGTCGCGGCCGGGGTCCATCCCTCGCCGGTGCCCTACGCTGATTTTGTCACCACCACCACCCACAAGACCCTGCGCGGACCCCGGGGCGGGCTTATCCTCGCCAAAGGCGAGTTCGGCAAGAAGCTTGACAGCAAAATATTCCCCGGCATCCAGGGCGGGCCCCTGGTCCATGTGATCGCCGCCAAGGCGGTGGCCTTCCGCGAGGCGATGAACGACGGGTTCAAGCGCGATCAGGCTCAGGTGGTTAAAAACGCGCAGACCCTGGGGGGGGAGCTGGTGACCCATGGCTTCCGCCTGGTTTCCGGCGGCACCGACAACCATCTCCTCCTGGTTGATCTCTCAAACAAGGGGGCCACCGGCAAGGAAGCGGAAGAGGCCCTGGAAGAGGCCGGGCTCACGGTGAATAAAAACGCCATTCCCTTTGACCAGCAGAGCCGTTTTGTCACCAGCGGGGTCCGGATCGGCACCCCGGCGGTGACCACCCGGGGACTCAAGGAAGCGGAGATGGTCAAGATCGCGGCCTGGATCAATCGGGCAGTCGAGAAGCGCCATGACCACGAGGCCCTGGCCGGGGTCCGGGCAGAAGTGCGGGCCCTGTGCGACGACTTTCCCCTCTACCCCGAGATGGGCGGGGATAACGAGTAAAGTTCATGAGCGATCCCCGCCCATCCTGGGATGAATACTTCATGGCCATCACCGCCATGGTGGCCCAGCGTTCCACCTGCCTGCGCCGCAAGGTGGGCGCCGTTCTGGTTCGCGACAAACGGATCATCGCCACCGGCTATAACGGGGCACCATCCCGGGTGAGTCATTGTCTGGAGGTCGGCTGTCTGCGGGCGCAAAAGGGGATTCCCTCCGGCGAGCGCCACGAATTGTGCCGGGGGTTGCACGCCGAGCAGAACGCGATCATCCAGGCGGCATTGCATGGTTTCAGCATCGCCGGCTCCACCCTGTACTGCACCAACATGCCCTGCGCCATCTGCAGCAAGATGCTGATCAATGCGCGGATCGAAAAAATTTACTACCAGGAGGGGTATGCCGACAGCCTTTCCGCATGTCTCTTGGCTGAGGCCGAGGTCCCGGTGATCCAGCTGGCCGCAGGCGAACTCGAGCCCGGGAAGACAGCCGTTTTGCGCAATTTGCCTGCGCAAAACGAATAATCGTATGCCAGGAGGGTGCATCGGCCCATGAAATGCCCTTACTGTGGTCATCTGGAGAACAGGGTGGTTGATTCCCGTCTCAACCGGGAGTCCACCGCCATCCGCCGCCGCCGGGTCTGCGACGCCTGCAGCCGCCGTTTCACCACCTACGAGCGGCTGGAAATGACCATGCCCATGCTGGTGAAAAAGGATGGCCGTCGCGAGGCCTGGGACCGGAACAAGGTTTTGGAAGGCCTGAAAAAAGCCTGCGAGAAGCGGCCGGTGAGCATGGAGCGCCTCGAGGAGCTGGTGGACGGCCTGGAGCGCGAATTGCACGACACGGGCGAACGCGAGGTGCCGGTCAAGCTGGTGGGGGAGAAGGTCATGGAGGCCCTGCGTAAGCTCGACGGGGTGGCCTATGTCCGCTTCGCCTCGGTTTACCGGCAGTTCAAGGATTTGAACGAGTTCATGACCGAGCTAAAGGATATCCTGGGCGGAACATAAGCGGGCACAGGGCACGGCATCTGCTTTGTTATCGGCCTGTTCGCATACCTGGTGTATAGCGTCCAGGCCTCTGTCGCGCATCTGCCGCACCCTGTACCCGCTTATGGGAGGCCGGTTCGGGCCGCTTGGCAACGAACAAATAAGCGGGCACAGGGCACGGCATCTGCTTTGTTATCGGCCTGTTCGCATACCTGGTGTATAGCGTCCAGGCCTCTGTCGCGCATCTGCCGCACCCTGTACCCGCTTATGGGAGGCCGGTTTTTCTCATGATTGCCCGCTTTGGAAACAGACAAATGACTGAATCGGGCAGCGATGCTTTCTGGATGCGTCTGGCGATCCGGGAGGCGAAGAAAGGCCAGGGCCGGACCTCGCCCAACCCCTGCGTGGGTGCGGTGGTGGTCAAGGATGGCCGGCTCGTCGCCAAAGGCTGGCACCGCCGGGCCGGGACCCCCCATGCCGAGGTCCATGCCCTGCGGGCCGCGGGCGGCAAGGCCCGCGGCGCCACCCTCTTCGTCACCCTGGAGCCCTGCAACCATACCGGCCGCACCCCGCCCTGCACCAGGGCGATTCTCGCGGCTGGGATCAGGCGGGTGGTGGTGGGGATGAGCGACCCCAACCCGCGGGTGGCCGGAGGCGGGGCCGGGATGCTGGCCGAACACGGGCTTACGGTGGCGAGCGGGGTTATGGCCGCGGAATGCGAAGCGCTCAACCGTCCCTTCATAAAGCAGATCACCACCGGCCTGCCCTGGGTGATCCTCAAGGCGGGGATGAGCCTTGATGGACGTCTGGCCACGTCGCCCGGGCAATGCACCCGGATTACCGGGGATGAATCCCGGCGGGAGGTTCACCGCTTGCGCGAACGGGTGGACGCGATCCTCATCGGCAGCGGCACGGCCCGGTGCGACGACCCGGCCCTTACCGTGAGGCTCTCGGGCCGCCGGGGCCGTGATCCTTTGCGGGTGCTGCTCGACACCGGCCTTAATCTGCCGGCCACGGCCCGGATGCTGACTCAAGCTTCAGAAGCGGATACCTGGATTTTCTGCGGCCCGCGGGCGGATAAAGGCAAAGCCGCGAATCTTGCCGCGGCCGGGGCGATAATCAAACCGGTTCCGTTTGGCCCGGACGGTTGCCTCGATCTGGTGGCCGTTTTGCAGGAGCTTGGCCAGGCCGGAGTGAACTCCCTCCTGATCGAGGGCGGCGGCCAGGTGCATGGCTCTTTCTTGCGGGCCGGGATGGTGGATGAGGTCAAGCTCTTCGTGGCCCCGCTCTTTCTGGGTGGCGAAGGGGTGGCTCTGCTCGACAAGCTCGAGCTCGCCGGGATTGATGGCGCCCCTGTGCTTGCGGAGATGCGGACAAGACGCCTGGGTCGCGATCTGCTCATCGAAGGGTTGGTGATGAAATAATCCTGAATCCGTGAGCGTTCGAGAAGGGTGCAGGCGCAAGGCGGCGACGATGTTGATCATACTGATGGTATATCAACGAGTTGCCAACGCAGCGAATGCGCCCTTATCGGACGCCCCGAAGGGCGGCGGGTGAATCGAAGCATTCGCCCAGACTTTTGTCGTTATATTGTGGCTTCAGTTGGATAACAGCTTAACCGGCAATAAGCCGTCACGGATTCAGGATAATGTTTACCGGAATCATCTTGGGACAGGGCAAGGTCCTTTCAAAACAGCCCACTGGCGGGGGGATGCTTTTTGCCGTCGAGGCTGGTTTCGATCTGCCCGAACCTGCCGAGGGCGAGAGCATCGCGGTCAACGGGGTCTGCCTCACGGCCCGGGAGATAAAGGGGCGGCGTTTTCTCGCCGATGTTTCCCCGGAAAGCCTCAGGCGCACCAACCTTGGCTCACTGGCCGCCGGCAGTCTGGTCAATCTGGAGCGGGCCCTGCGTTTGGCCGACCGTCTGGGCGGGCATCTGGTCAGCGGCCATGTGGACGCGACCAGCGAGCTCATCAGCCGCAGGCCGCTGGGCGATTTCGTCCTCTTCTCCTTTGGGGCGCCCAAAGGGCTGGGCCGCTACATCATCGAGAAGGGCTCCATCGCCATTGACGGGATCAGCCTTACGGTGAACAGCATTGACGATGAGGCGTTTTCGGTCTCCATCATCCCCCATACCCTGGCGATCACCACCCTGGGTGGGCTTGCCCCCGGCAGCCGGGTGAATATCGAGGTTGATCTCATCGGCAAGTATGTGGAAAAGCTGCTTGCGGCCAAGGATACGGACGGCAATGCAGGTGAAACGAAAATAAACTCCGCCTTCCTGGCGGAGCACGGATTTTTACGATAATTTCATCTTTCAAGGAACAAGCACATGGCGGTAAGCTCCATCGAAGAGGTAATCGAGGATATCCGGGCCGGGAAGATGATTATCCTGGTTGACGACGAGGATCGGGAAAACGAGGGTGATCTCTGCATGGCCGCGGAAATGGTCACCCCGGAAGCGATCAATTTCATGGCCACCCACGGCCGGGGCCTGATCTGTCTGACCCTGACCCCGGACCAGCTCGAACGCTTGCAGATTCCGATGATGGTCCAGAACAACAAGTCGCCGTTTGAGACCGCCTTCACGGTGAGCATCGAGGCGAGTGCCGGGGTGACCACCGGGATTTCCGCGGCCGACCGGGCCCGGACCATCCTGGTCGCCGCCGATCCTCAGGCGAAGCCCGGCGACATAGTGAGCCCCGGCCATATCTTTCCGCTTCGCGCCAGGCGGGGCGGGGTTCTGGCCCGCACCGGCCAGACCGAAGGCTCGGTTGATCTTTCCCGGCTGGCCGGGCTCAATCCCTCCGGGGTGATCTGCGAGATCATGAAGGATGACGGGAGCATGGCCCGGATGCCCGATCTCGAGGAGTTCGCGGGAAAACACGGGCTCAAGATCGCCACCATCGCCGACCTGGTCGCCTACCGCACCCGGGAGGACAAGCTGGTCCACCGGGCGGCCGAAGCGAACATCCCCACCCGCTACGGCGATTTCAAGGCCATCGTTTACACCAACGATGTGGACGAGCTCGAGCATGTGGCCCTGGTCAAGGGCGAGATCAATTCCCACAAGGAGGTCATGGTCCGGGTCCATTCCTCCTGCCTCACCGGCGATGTCTTCGGCTCCAAGCGCTGCGACTGCGGCGGCCAGCTCCACAGCGCCATGCGCATGGTCGAGCAGGAGGGCTGCGGGGTGATCCTCTACATGCAGCAGGAGGGCCGGGGGATCGGGCTGATCAACAAGATCAAAGCCTACGCCCTGCAAGAACAGGGGATGGACACGGTGGAGGCCAACAAGCATCTGGGCTTTAAGGCCGATCTTCGCGATTACGGGATCGGGGCCCAGATCCTCCGCGATCTCGGAGTGCGGAAGATGCGGATCATCACCAACAACCCGAAAAAAATCATCGGCCTCGAAGGCTATGGCCTGGTGGTAACCGACCGCCTGCCCATCGAGATTGAGCCGGAGCCGGAAAACCTCGCCTACCTGAAGGCAAAAAAAGACAAGCTCGGCCATCTGCTCAAGCTCCCTGCGGCCGGCGGGAAAAAAAGGTAACTATCCAGCAGCACCGCATCTTGCGGCGATCGGCCCGGCTCATGTACCTGTAGTACACTTCGCCGTCCCGCTTGCCGCAACCTGCGGCACTGCTGAATAGTTACGGGTAGGAGGCTTTGCTCATTTTCGGAAAAAACAAGAAGGCACTGTGAAGGAGAAAGACCATGGTGAAATTTTTTGAAGGGAAACTGCAATGCGAAGGCAAGAAATTCGGGATCGTCATCGCCCGCTTCAATGCCTTCATCGCCGAGCGCCTGCTTGAAGGCGCCCTCGACACCCTGAGCCGCTCCGGGGTCAAGGACAAGGAAATCGAGGTGGCCCGGGTGCCCGGGGCCTTCGAGATCCCGCTGGTCGCGCAGAAAATGGCGGCTTCGGGCCGCTATCATGCGGTGATCTGTCTGGGCGCGGTGATTCGCGGGGCCACCCCCCACTTCGATTTCGTGGCCAACGAAGCGGCCAAGGGCATTGCCCAGGCGATGATGGAAACCGGGGTGCCGATCATCTTCGGGGTGCTGACCACGGACAGCATCGAGCAGGCCATCGAGCGGGCCGGGTCCAAGGCCGGGAACAAGGGCTCCGAGTGCGCGGTCACCGCCATCGAGATGGTCAACCTTCTTCCGCAGCTTACCTGATTTTTATGGGCAACCGACGCAAAGCCAGGGAACTGGCCCTTACCGCCCTGTTTCAGGCCGAGATGAACGGCGCTGCACCGGACGAGGGTTTTCAGCTCCTTTGTGAAAATTTCGAGTTCAGCAAAATGGCTGTCCCCTACGCCCGCGAGCTGGTGAGCGGAATTGCGGAAAAATGGGCGGAGATAAACGAGCGGATCGCGCAAAGCGCGGTGAACTGGCGGGTAAGCCGGATGTCGGTCCTCGATCGCAACATCATTCGCCTGGCGGCATACGAGCTCCTTTATCGCGATGATGTCCCGCCCCGGGTGGCGATTGACGAGGCGATCGAACTGGCCAAACGCTACTGTGCCGGAGACTCCCCGGCCTTCATCAACGGGATTCTCGACGCTATTTTAAAGAGTGGATTGGATAGGGAGCAGTGAATTGTGAATTGTGAATTGTGGATTGTGAATTGTAGACTGAATGGACAGGATGCAATCCGCAATCCGCAATCCGCAATCCGCAATCCCCAATCCACAATCCGAAACAATTCCCATGTCCACTAAAAACAAACAGGAAAAACCAGGCGTCGGCCGGGAGATACTCTCCGTGGCCGGGATATTTGCCGCTGTTTTCCTCTTTATCTGCCTGGTAAGCTACACAGCTTTTGAGCCGGTGGAAGGGCTGCTTACCCCAAACTGGGGCGGTGAGGTTGGCCGTTTTGTTGCCGGGTTGCTCATGGACCTCCTGGGACTGACCTCAATATGGTTGCCCCCGCTGTTGCTTCTTTTTGCCATCCGTCTTTTCTCCCCCGGCTTCAACACTGAAGACATCCCCCTCAACCTTTCCGGGATTGCCGGGATCATTCTGGCCAGTACGGGGCTTAGCGGTTTCGTTTCTCTTGATTATTTTCATTTCCAGGGCCGGGTCTATCCGGTGGCCGGGTACATGGGCTCCATGCTGGCCCGCTACGCCAGGCTCTTTTTCGGTGGCCCCGGTTCTCTGTTGCTTTTCGCGGTGGTGCTGCTTGTCTCCTTTATGCTGATCAGCAGTTTCTCGCCTTACGCTTTTGCCGGCCGTTTGCGCAACGCCTTTGCCGATTGGCGTAATCGGCAAGATCTTGCCAATGATGGCAAAAAAACCGGATCTGACAAAAACGGCGTCGGGAAGCAGCCTGTTCTGCCTGGTTTTGCCGTTTCCGCAGAGGAGGAGGCCATGCCGAAAGTGCATGAGCCGGTAAAGCTGACGGAGGAAGCCCAAGGAGAGGGAGAGGCATTTCAGTTGATGCCCGTGTCCGGGGGGAAATATCAGCTTCCTCCTCTCTCTCTGCTCGACCGCCCAGAGAGCCAGGAATTCGCGGTTGATCACGATTATTACTACGCGGTTAGCGCCGAACTTGAGGAAAAGCTCAGGGATTTCGGGGTGGAAGGCAAGGTGGTGGGTATCTCGCCCGGGCCGGTGATCACCACCTACGAGTTTTCTCCGGCCCCGGGGGTGAAGATCAACCGGATCATCTCCCTGGCCGACGATCTGGCTCTGGGACTCAAGGCGGAGAGCGTCCGCATTGTCGGTTCCATCCCGGGCAAGGCGGCGCTCGGCATCGAGATTCCCAATCCTAGCCGCCAGATCGTCTATGCCCGGGATATTTTTGCTAACGAGCGTTTCCAGAAGGCGTCCAGCCGTCTTACCTTAGGGCTTGGGATGGATGTGGTGGGCAATCCGGTGGTGGCCGATCTGGCCCGCATGCCGCACCTGCTCATCGCCGGGGCCACCGGCTCGGGCAAGAGCGTGGCGGTGAACACCATCATTTGCTCCATGCTTCTCAAGGCCACCCCGGACGAGGTCCGCTTGTTGCTCGTTGATCCAAAGCGGATCGAGCTTTCCGGCTACGAGGATATTCCCCACCTCCTGCACCCGGTGGTGGTTGATCCGCGCCTGGCCAGCCGGGCCTTGCTCTGGGCGGTGCGGGAGATGGAGCGCCGTTACCAGCTCATGGAAGAGGCCCGGGTGAAAAGCCTGGCCAGCTACAACGCCGAGGCCGAGGTAAAGCTGCCGCTTATTGTCATCATCATTGACGAGCTGGCCGATTTGATGATGGTTTCTTCCCGCGAGGTGGAAGATTCCGTGGCCCGCCTGGCCCAGATGGCCAGGGCCGCGGGGATGCACCTGATTCTCGCCACCCAGCGGCCTTCGGTGGATGTGCTCACCGGGCTCATCAAGGCCAATTTTCCCACCCGGATGTCGTTCAAGGTTTCCTCCAAGATTGATTCCCGCACCATCCTCGACGGTTCCGGGGCCGAACATTTGCTGGGCGCCGGCGACATGCTTTTCATGCCTCCAGGAGCGAGCAAGCTCCAGCGCATCCACGGCGCCTATCTCTCGGAAAATGAGATCGAGCGGATCGTGAACTTCTTAAGGGAGCAGGGCGTGGCTCGCTATGACGAGTCGGCGCTGAAAATCGCCGCCGAGAGTGAAGGCGGGGAGGGTGCTGATGAGGGGGAGGATGATTTCGACGAAAAATACGACGAAGCCGTGGCCCTGGTCTGTGAAACCGGGCAGGCCTCGATCTCCATGGTGCAGCGGCGTCTGCGGGTGGGCTACAACCGGGCCGCCCGGATGATCGAACTCATGGAAAAGGAAGGGGTGGTCGGCCCGGCCGACGGCTCAAAGCCCCGGGAAGTGCTGGTGAGGAAGTAGGAATCAGAGGACAGAAGACAGAGGACAGAGGACAGAAAAAATGGCCGTAGGATGCTACAGGCTCCGTCCACCCCGTCCACTCTGTCCACCAAGTCCATTCCGTCCAGCCTGTCCTCTAAAAATCCTCAAACTCTTCATCATCAAAGGGAATCAAGGCGGCGGCCGACTTGGCGGGCGGGGCTGTCTTGGCTTTGGCCGGGGCGGGCAGGGGCCTTGCCGCAGCCGCCGGCTTTGTCGCCCTTCGTGGTTCTGCCGTGGGTAGAGCCCGTTTCTTTCCGGCTGCCGGCGTTTCCGTCTTTTTCAATTCGCATTTACTGATGGGCCCGGCGGTGCCTGCGCCATCCACCAGATTCATCAGTTCACGCACCAGACTTTCCATTTCCAGGGCCATGCCGTTGAGTTGTTCCGCGGCGGAGGCTGCTTCCTCGGCGGTGGCGGCATTGGCCTGCACCGCGCTGTCCATTTCGTTCATCGCCTGATTGAGCTGGGTTATTCCTTGGGCCTGTTCGCTGGAGGCCGAGGCGATCTCGCCTACCAGGGCCGAAGATTTCGCCGTGCTGGTGGCGATCCCGGCAAAGGCCTCGCTGGTGCGGTTGGCCAGTTGCGCTCCTTCCCGGACCTTGCTGACCGTACCGTCAATCAAGATCGCGGTATTCTTGGCTGCTTCCGCGGCCCGCATCGCCAGGTTTCTCACCTCGTCGGCCACCACTGCGAAACCGGCCCCGGCCTCACCGGCCCTGGCCGCTTCCACCGCCGCGTTCAGGGCGAGAAGATTGGTCTGGAAAGCGATCTCGTCAATGGTTTTGACGATCTTCTGGGTTTCCTCGCTGGCCTTGGTTATGGTCTGCATGGATGAAGCCAGCTCACCCATGGAGGCCACGGCCCGGGTGACGATTTCGTTTGACTCCCGCATCAGGCTGTCGGCCTGGGCCGCGTTGTCGGAGTTTTGTTTGGTCATGGCCGAGATTTCTTCCAGCGAGGCCGAGGTTTCTTCAAGTGAAGCCGCCTGCTGGCTGGCCCTTTCCGCCAGCCCCTGGCTGGAGCCGGCCACCTGGCAGGCAGCGGCGGAAACCTGTCTGGCCTCGTCGTTCATTCTTCCGCTGGTTCGTTTAAGAACCCCGGCAACGCTCCGGTTGAGCAACACCCCTGAAAGAAGGGCGACCGCAAAACAGGCCAAGGCCAGGAGACCGACCGTAAGCCGGACATTTTTGGCGGCGCTCAGCATGGTCTCGTTGGTGAGGATGTTCTTTTTGGCCTCAGCCCGTATCTCTTTGAGGATGCCCTGGACTTCCTTCAGGGCCGGCACGGTCTGGGAGGCATAAACTCCGGCCGCCCCCTTCCTGCCGTTTTCGCTTTGCGATGCCTGCTGCACGGCCAGGGCCGATTCGTGCAACTGCTGATGGGGTTTTTCGATCTTTGCCAGAAGAGGAGCGAGGGCCGGTTCCAGGGCCTCGGCTTCCTTGCGCCCGTCACCGTAGTACCACTTGCCGAAGCCGCATTTGTGAAAGTCGGTTTCCACCCCGAGTTCGCCGGTCTGCTCGTCGGTGACAAAATCACGAAGCTTGGCGGCCCACATCAGGTGGTCCACTTCCCGCTGGGCCAGCTCGCCGTCAAGCTTGTTGCCGGCGATGACCTCCCCGCCGTTATGCACTATCCTGCCGATGCCGAACCAGTTGTAAATACCGGACACGGCCAGGATTACGGCGATAATGGCCGTGCTGAAAATTAGTTTTTGCTTGATGGTGCGATTTCTCATAACCCCTCCAGGATTAACGATATGTTTTTGCCGCTTTTCCTGCAAAATCTGCGAAAGTAGGCAATCCCTGTTGATTGGTGCCAAGGAACATTATGCAAGGATATTGCCATCGAGTAGGGAGCTTAGCGGACGGGAGGGGAAGTTGCAAGAAGATTGCTCGATATTTATTAA